>Ga0182004_10000214_pt1 | contig 30185 bp, 22 predicted proteins | sample Sormic07211540_1_FD_120479 | JGI IMG/M metagenome (GOLD analysis project Ga0182004, IMG submission 120479) | Endophyte microbial communities from Sorghum bicolor roots, Mead, Nebraska, USA - 072115-40_1 MetaG | ecosystem: Host-associated > Plants > Roots > Unclassified | place: USA: Nebraska...
ACCCCCCCCCCCCCCCCCCCCAACACACACACACACACTTATTCCTTTCGTTGTTCAGCGCGACGACCATGTAGGAGAAAACTAGTACGTAGTTACTACAGTAACAGAGTTTGAAATTACAGGATGAATCCATCGTAGTAGGTGTACGCCAATTCGCCGAATCTTCACAACTGCCCAAACGAAAGGAATCTCTTTGGTCTCTGCTTGCAAGCAAAGTTAGTTTAGTACTGAAGCCATTCTGAATTCTGAAACCACCAAATCAACTGAAATGCTGCCGCAAATTCAGTTATGACAACTGATCGGAAAGCAGGGCCGGAGAAGAGAAGCACGCCAAGCTTGCATCAAAGCTCGCGGTGTCCTGAATTCCTGGGTGTTGGCGGAACTAACACCAGTGACACTAACACCACCATAACACACACACAAATCGTACAAACGCGTAGTGTCGGAAGTCGGACGTGAGGCGACATATGCAAAACTATAATTATTCCTAGCTAACTATTATAATAATTTGATAATTTATGCAGAATCCCCTCTTCTATAATAGTATAACAGACTTCTCCATCTTTGTAGGTGTCCGCCAAACCTTCACAAGGCCACAAATGAAAAAGGAATCTCCTTTAGTCTCTGCTTGCAAGCAAAGAAGTCATCCTGAATTCTGAAACCACCAAACCTGACGAGAGGAAGTCTCTCGCGCTAGTCCGTTTCAAACGCCAACGCAATTCAACGCGACGGACGCGAGCTATAAAATCGGAAGAGAAACCGCTGCCAGTTCCACTTCCATTCCATCCAATCCCCCACGAACTCGCTCATCCATCCTCCATTCCTCCCCACGATGCCATCCTCACGCCTCCCGGTTCTCCTCTGCCTCGCCGCCGTCGCCGTCACGGCGGCGATGGCCGCCGGAGAAGGAGGCCTCCGCCTGCCCCGCGACGCCACCTTCCCGGCGGCGCAGGCGGAGCGGCTCATCCGCGCGCTCAACCTCCTGCCCAAGGAGAAGGGCGGCGGCGACGGGCCCAGTGTGGCGCCGGGGGAGCTCCTGGAGCGGCGCATCAGGCTGCCCGGCGTGCCCGACGGGGTTGGGGACCTCGGCCACCACGCCGGTTACTTCCGTCTGCCGCACACGCATGACGCCAGGTGATTGTGCTGTAAAGCTTGGATCTTTTGGTTTGACTTTGTGAATGGAACAAATTAGAGCTCCCAGCGTTGTAACGGCAGTCCAGAGCGTTCGATGAGACCAAACAGGACGTTGAACTGAACGCCGGTTTGTGTGGCTGGATTGCTGCAGGATGTTCTACTTCTTCTTCGAGTCGAGGGGGAAGAAGGAGGACCCCGTCGTGATCTGGCTCACCGGAGGGCCCGGCTGCAGCAGCGAGCTGGCCGTCTTCTACGAGAACGGGCCCTTCACCATTGCCAACAATATGTCGCTTGTTTGGAACAAATTCGGTTGGGACACAGTAAGTAATCGAATCATACCATGTCTCATCAGGGGAAATCAACTTCGTCACTTACAGTAACAAGTCTCAAACTGAACATTCCAGTTTTGCTTGCAACCAATTTTTGAAGAGGAAAATGACAAACTAACTACTTCAACCTATGTTGACTAGAGTAGCAATAGTCAAGTTTAGCCGTTAGTGAAAATATATATGGTCACTTTCAATGTTTCTGTCTGCTAGCATTTGCCAAAAATACTTTCTTGTCCATAAACCAGAATAGGCATATTTGTTACTATACTATTATCTATATTTACTAACTTCAGATAAACGGTTATAACCAGCTCATTTATCTACTTATTCGGCCCCTTAATCGACCAATTTCCAATAGCTCCATGGTACAGTATTAGTTCGTTAGTTTTTTTTTTTGGAAAATAAAGTCTTAGTTAGTTAGTTACAATTACAAGCCAGCTGTTTCCCTATTTCCGGAAAGAGACTGTACTAAATTCAGTATATCGTTGTAGAAAGTTCTTATTGCTGCACAGCTCCCACCTTATGTTGAATTACATAGATCATGCCAATTTCATTGCTATAGGTTGACTTGACCTCCTCTGTTTCTGATATGACTTGATGTCTGCAGATCTCAAATATCATATTTGTTGATCAACCCACTGGAACTGGCTTTAGCTACAGCTCTGATGATCGTGATACTCGTCATGATGAAACCGGTGTCAGCAATGACCTATATGACTTTCTTCAGGTGCTACTTTTGTATCAATTATGTCTGGCTGTTGTGCTTTGTTTCTTTTATTGATTCAATTATGGATGGTGGCCTTCTTGTGGTGTCTAAAATGGCTGCTCAACCAAGTATTTGGCCACACCACCATCCATGGCCTGGCTAAATGGATCAAACTGAAAATTTAGTGTCTAGGTTTTTAAAAAATATTTGTTATAAGAAAGTTTCGGGACTAAATCATACAAGGTGGTGTGGAGAATTTTATGCCTAAGCTTGTTCTCTTCAGCAAATCCATTGTGCTGAGTGGTGCCCTTAGATGCTATCAATGCTGCGAGGACCCTTTTTGCATAAAAGTATAAAGGATTATGGTAAATTTGGCTGGATTACTTTATTAGAGGTAGTAAAGATCATGAATCACATTTACTATATTTGGGCTATCGTATATTGCTTGATTGTGTTGGGAGGAATTGAGAAAAACACAAGGGTCATGGCCTCAAGGGTGTTATTTAATTCCTCTACACTGCCATTTCAGGTGTTCTTTAAGAAGCACCCAGAATTTGCAAAGAATGACTTCTATATAACTGGAGAATCTTATGCTGGGCACTACATTCCAGCATTTGCAAGCAGAGTTCACCAAGGAAACAAAGCAAACGAGGGCATTCATATAAACTTGAAGGTAGTATTAGCATCTTTGCATCAACTTTTCAGCCCTTTCCCATTCTCAATTCCCCTTTGTTTATTTAATTCTTAACTAATCTTATTCTAGGGATTTGCTATCGGTAATGGTCTCACTGATCCAGAAATCCAATACAAAGCCTACACAGACTATGCACTGGAAATGAATCTGATTGAGAAATCCGACTACGAAAGGATCAATAGGTTCATCCCACCATGTGAATTTGCAATTAAGATGTGTGGTGAGTACTTGTACTACAAAGAAACCTTTGTGAACATTGCACGATTTTATTTTCTAGCAATCGTCATTAAATCAGGATATGCCCATTATTTTCCGGTTGCCTGAAAAACTTTTACATCAACGTATGGTGACCTTCCTGAATCTAGCAGAAGAGGATTAATGTAGTACCTAAAAGTTTCATGTGAATGACACGTCCTGAGGATCACTCTATGTTAAATAAAAGGATTCATACTCAGTACTAATCCCTGCTAATGTTTCAGGTACTGATGGGAAAGCATCATGTATGGCAGCTTATATGGTCTGCAATAATATTTTCAACTCCATCATGAAGCTTGTTGGGACAAAGAATGTGAGTAAACAATGCCCTGCTATATGAACCTGTGTTGCTGTTCACTAAGGTGGAGAAACCTTACACAACAATGGCCTCTTTGCAGTACTATGACGTGAGGAAGGAATGTGAAGGGAAACTTTGCTATGACTTCTCAAACCTGGAGAAGTTCTTTGGTGACAAAGCGGTCAAAGAGGCACTTGGAGTTGGTGACATTGATTTTGTGTCTTGCAGTACTACAGTTTATGAAGCAATGCTCACAGACTGGATGAGGAATTTGGAAGTCGGCATCCCGGCTCTACTTGAGGATGGGATTAACGTGCTTATATATGCTGGAGAGTATGACCTTATATGCAATTGGCTCGGTAAGAATACAATTGGGCTCCATAATTTTGTTTACCTATTTATATATTTTATTTTACAGTCTTTCATCTATTGTTTGATCATGACTATGGACATACCTTCTCTGTGCAAGTAGCTGCACATAGATCTGTCTTTTGTCGACCATATTATTAATTATTAATTCAAAATAATTGTAGGACTGACATTCATCAGATCTATTGATTTACTCGTTGCAACATTTAGTTAGCACAGTAACATTTCAGGTGCATAAATGAATTTTGCACTCTGCCCCCTGACCAGTTTTGAAGACATTATAAGCACACAGTCAAGCTGACAGTTTTTTCTGTCTGCCTAATTATGGGGTTGTGGATGAATCTCAATGAGCTGACAAATGAATGTGGGCCATCTAGAATGGTCATGTTTGCAAATAATGCAAACTTGTTATCAAATTGGTTTCCCTGTCAATTCGTAAAAGAAAAAAAAAAGTTTCTGTATGAAGCTTTTTTGCTAAATAGTCCTTTCTGAAGTAGAGGGGACAACAACAACATTATTGTAGCACTTTTTCTCTTGTTGTTCGATCTTGGGAAACTGAATAGACATCTTCCCTTCGAAAAAAGTACAAAATGCTAACGTGTAATTTCAGCTGCAAGTTGCAAACTTTCAGATATGGAGGATCTTTATCAATATTGATGTAACAAGTATCCTACTTAAAAGTTACCCTCTATCGTTAATTGTCTTGCTGTCTTGCACATGCAGTTGTGCATCATCAGATTCTTTAATGGTTTTGCAGTTAAAATACCAAGTATTCAGTTTCAAATTTGTTTGTGTTTGGGCAGGAAACTCGAGATGGGTACACTCCATGGAATGGTCTGGCCAGAAAGACTTTGTATCCTCTTCTGACTTATCGTTTGTAGTAGACGGTGCAGAAGCTGGAGTTTTGAAGAGCCATGGACCACTCAGCTTCCTCAAGGTCGCGATCTGGCACTCCTTTTCACTTTACCTTGTTTCCTAGTACTCAGATGTTTCATGTTGGCGTACTTTACAAAATGTGGCAAGATAACCTAGTAAAATCTGTACACAACTCATAACTGCATACTAACATGAAAGTACCACTCAACCTGGCTGGCTGTCTAGTGCTTTAGAATCCTTTCGCATGTGAGGATCTACAACATCCAACAGCAAGTTTTAGGTATATGCGAAGAGTTAAAACCAAACTAAGTATATGTTTCCTCCATATTATGCAAATGCAGGTTCACAATGCGGGTCACATGGTTCCGATGGACCAGCCAAAAGCTTCCCTGGAGATGCTAAGGAGATTCACCCAAGGGAAACTGAAGGAGTCGCTCCCCGAAATGATGGTTTTGAAGGCGGCGATGTGATTGGCATGAACATGAAGGGAATTGCTTGATTACTAGGTAGTCTGAGGTGTCATTCCAAGGAGTGTGTCGATCACTGAATTGAAGCTTGTTATTTCCTCCCTGATACTAATAACGTTGGCCCTGCAATGTAAGTAACTACCCACTGATGCATGCTGTTGATATAAAGTCCAATACAAAGGGACAATGTCGGAAACCTTGTCTGCTGCTCTTGTAAAGCATCTCATGTATACAACCTTTGATCCAGAAAGACAAATAATATTTTTTATTAAAAAAAGATACTAGTGTCTGAATTACTGTTGGCAATTTGCTGTCTAGCCCTCTTGGCGATTTGCTGTCTGATCCGCACGCTCACTGACTGGAGCTCACATGCATTCCTGCTGGTTAGTTTTGAGCTGCCTATATATATAATTTACATGTGAAAGGAGTGGTCCTTAGATTTGCATTGCTGTTTGCCAACACTGTGTCCCTCTCGTATTCGCGCATTCAGAAGTTTTTTAAAGGAGACACACTGCTGAAAAATTGAGACTTGTTCTTGGGATCACCACAGATCGATCTCGTTCACCAACTAACTAGCCACAGGCATCGCAGGATTACTTACTCTGCTGGCTGGCTCACATGGAGGAAAAAGGGAAGGGAGGCTAGGGTTCTCTAATTTCTCCTCCCCTCCCTGAAGCTTTTGAGGTGGCACTGCATGATATGATGTGATAGACAAGTGAGGCGTGCAGCAAGCAAGAGAATCGTGTAGGACCAGAAGGGATTGGATTGCTGCATCTCCAGCTAGGTAGTTTGAGATGCAAGAATCAAGAATGTGAGCAGCCAGGAGGGACAAAACAACAGGAAGCTGGATCAATTCTATACCTGAATTTTATATATCCTCTGTAGTTTCTTTTCTTTGTCTAACAAAGTCACCAGGCACGCTAACTGAAAAGTATGCCAAGGGGTGGTTACACTGCCTTCCAGATGTGCAGGAACTGGACCTAGATCTGCAAGAATTCATGCTAGGAATTTGATGAACACATTAGCATCTAGGTGGAGAGACCCAAGTAAGCTTGTCTGCAGTGACAAGGTAAGTAACGAGAATTCGACTGTGGGAGGGAGCCAAGTTCATCAGAGGAACTGCTTGCATTGAATCCATTGAACCGCTGTGTGACTGTGCTGTGATCCGTGGCAGTCGTGCCTTCGTCTTCCTTTCACCTGTGCAAGTCTGCACCAGGCCAACAGCAAAGCATGCAGGACAGGATCAGAGGGGAAGAAGGAGAAGGCAGGTGTCCCAATTCAGTTCTGAGTTCTAACTGAACAACCAGCCAGCCAGCCAGAGCCAGACCACCAACCCGATCTCTTCTCTGACCTGAACGTCTGAACGAGGGAGCAGAGCAGAGCGCGAGCAGGATCAGGCCAGTTGCAGCAGCCGAGCTGATCTCCAGACGTCGTGGCCCGGTGGGAGACAGGCATGTCTGCGACAGCAGGTCATGTCCAAGCACACTGCGACATGACATCTAGCTCTCTTTCCCCCCTGCAGCCATGGAGCTCACCCCCTCAGGGCCACACAGCTCACCACCTGTCGCTTCCGCCGCAACCACGCATCTCACCTCCTTCCCTGCCAGTATATATACGTGCCTGCACCTGCAGCACCATCCATTCCATTTCCAATCCATCCATCTTGCAGCAGCTGCAGCCTACAGGTGTGGTGGTGGTGGTGTCAACGACACCTAGCTGTAGCACGTGGCCAGGTAGCTAGTCGGGTGATCGATCGATCATGGGCGACGTCGTGCGCGGCCTGCACGGCGGCGGCGGCGCCGGCGTTCCGGCGCCGGCCAAGTCGCCGGAGCGCGCGCGGCTGCACGTGGCGATGCTGGCGCTGCAGTTCGGGTACGCCGGCTTCCACGTGGTGTCCCGGCTGGCGCTCAACATGGGCGTCAGCAAGCTCGTCTTCCCCGTCTACCGCAACCTCATCGCGCTCTGCCTCCTCGCCCCGTTCGCCTACTTCCTCGAGAAGAAGGACAGGCCCGCCATGACTCCCGCCTTCCTGCTCCAGTTCTTCCTCCTCGCGCTGTGCGGGATCACCGCCAACCAGGGCTTCTACCTGCTGGGGCTCGACAACACGTCGCCCACGTTCGCGTCGGCGATCCAGAACTCGGTCCCGGCCATCACCTTCGCCATGGCCGCCGCGCTGGGTATCGAGCGTGTCCGCCTCCGACGCCGGGATGGACTCGCTAAGGTGGCGGGCACGATGCTCTGCGTCGCCGGCGCCACCGTCATCACGCTCTTCAAGGGCCCCGCCGTCTTCGGCCCGGCCACGGCGGCCGTGGTGACCACCGTGACCGCCGCGGGCACCACCGGCGGCAACAAGAGCTGGGCGCTGGGGTGCGTCTACCTCATGGGCCACTGCTTGTCGTGGTCCGGCTGGCTGGTGCTGCAGGCGCCCGTGCTCAAGCGCTACCCAGCGCGCCTGTCCGTCACCTCCTACACCTGCTTCTTCGGCCTCCTCCAGTTCCTCGCCGTCGCCGCCGTCGTCGAGCGCGACGCCGCCGCCTGGACGCTTACCTCCGGCTCCGAGCTCCTCACCATCCTCTACGCGGTGAGTTCGATCGAGAGTAGCATGGCATGGCATGGCAAGAATGAATCGAAGGTGACATGCATGTGACACGATCGACATGGATATGAACAGGGGCTGGTGGCGTCCGGCGTGGCGTTCGCGGTGCAGACGTGGTGCATCGACCGCGGCGGACCGGTGTTCGTGGCCGTGTACCAGCCCGTGCAGACGCTCCTCGTCGCCGTCATGGCGTCGCTGCTCCTCGGCGAGCAATTCTACCTCGGAGGGTATGCCCGATCATATCGAAATCTTTCTGCTTCTTCGATTTATCATTATACCGCCTGTCTTCGATCTTCTGATTCGTTTAATTAAATTTCTGGAATCCTTGCAGGGTCATGGGGGCAGTGCTCATCATCGCTGGGCTCTACCTGGTGCTGTGGGGCAAGAGCGAGGAGAGGGCGCTCGCTGCAAAGCTCGCCGCCGCCGGCGTCGGTGACGACGAGCCCGACGCGGCCGCCGCCTCCTGCCTGAAGCAGCCGCTGCTACCGTCGCCGGCGACCTTGGAGTCAGCTGTGTGATCGATGTGATCCAATCAAATCCAATCATTTTCATGCACGAGTAGTCCTATATGCATGGCTGAGATGCACTGCACCCGTCGTACCGTATCGTAGTGATGATAGCATCTGGTAGTTAACGTCCATCTCGCCTCATCAACATGCATGTTAGGTTAATTATAATTTGTAAACTGTATTAATCCATCACCTATCACATGGCTGTGTGTTGGGTTCACAATGCAAGTATACCACTACAAAAGCAAATAGTGAGTAACATGTGCAACCGTTGTAGTAGTAGGGATAAAAACGGCTCGGATACGGACAGATATCATCACTGATATCATATTTGTTTTCATATTTCTGATTGAATTCGGATTCGAATACGGATAATATCAACCATGTCGGACAAGATAGGATTAGATGTCGACATCATAAATATACAATCTGCTAAGTATTCGAATACAGATACGGAATCGGATGTTGAATATTCATACTCGAATACGGATAGATCTGAACCCCTCTAAACGAATTCGGTCTCGAATATGATCGGAAAATATCAGTACCATTTTTATCCCTACGTAGTAGTAACCCTTTCGTCAGCAAACTGCAGCTGCAGCTGTTTTTTTGTTTTATATATTGCAAGTGGACTTGTTTTGTTGAGCTTCCGAGCGACAGTTAGTTGACTCATAGCGTGAGCGTCAAGTGCCATGCATGATATGTGTCGTCAGTCATCAGTCACGTACTCACATGGAGACGTTATATAGTACGCATATTCAATTCTAGAGTTTGTTAGAGCACCTTCAAGAGTTTATAGAAAATGGATCTCTAAACTGCTTCCTTTTATCATGAAATATAGGCATTCAAGGTTCGAAATTGTCCCTTATACGATATTATAGATCACATAGATGCATGCATACCTTTTGAACATTAGTATTTGCTTAAAATAACTACTCCCACATCCTGAAGTCCTGAAATAGAGTGTGTTGTGACTTGTAAATTTTATATTGAAATACAATATATTCTACATAATGACTATATTTCAATTTAATAAGGTTTATTAAAAAAGGAAGCCATGATTTGAGGAGAAACTCTATAATTGGAATAATCTATGGGTATATGTGTCATTTCAGTGTTGTCTTAAAATTCATAGAATGCACTGTATTACAGGACATGGGGAGTATGTGTAATTAGTAGACAAAATCAATGGCACACATAATTACCTTTTAAATTGTGTATTATTAGTAAATTATTAAACAAATTAATAACCAAATCATTGCCTCTATCATGTAATAGTGTATTCAAGCATTGAAAAATTGTACCCAAATATAATAGATTTTAGGGAGAAGAGATAGTTTTGCATTAAATAGTAGCACAAATACGGTAGGTATTATAACGCTACATGCCATTTATCAACCAGTCTTGATTAGAAAATAGAGTAAAGATATATGTCTTTTGTATTGTCTCTTAATCTATCTTAAAATTTTTAGAATGCACTACTCTCTTCTTTCTGTAATATAGCGCATACAAAAGACAAACGATAGTTTTACATTGAATACTTCATATTTATCATCAACCAATCACCATTAATCATGTTGATGATTACATCTAATTATTAGAAATTAAAGTGATGACACATTTATTTTTTATGTTCTCTCTTAATTAATCTATACTAAAATTTCTAAAACATACTATATTAGTGAACAGAGAGTATATTACAAAATTGAGCAAGTAACTATAATTAGTAAAAGGGCAAGTTAGTCTTTTGTTAGAATCTTTATTTGGTCATAAAATTACTTAGATGTATTGTAATTCAAGATGGAGAGAATATTTAGACATTTATAAGTACCCGTTCGTTGTCTTATATGCCGTACTTTTTTTGTCAACCAATAATATTTTTCTCTCACAATAAATTAGCGAACAGTATTTTCAGCCACGGCGGCAGAATCTCTTAATTAGACTCTTCATTTTTTAAATATACATAGAAAACGAATTTTGACCCCGATGATCAGATTCGCCTACGTCCAGGTCATGCGCCGCCAAGTCGTCACCCGTCCAGCACATTCTCAGATGATGCTCGCACATCGCAAGGTTCAGAACCTCATATGCCAATAGAAAACATTAAAAGCGAAATTAATACAAAGAACTTTATTTTAAGCACAATTAGTTGAAGATGATGGTGGCTGCCAACCGGCCAAATTAGGACAAGCTGCAGGTCACCGGCCACTAGTCCAGCGCATGTCCAAACATTTCTCTCCTTTTTCGTGGAGCAAATCTCTACGAATCATCAGTATTGCAACTTGTGATAATTTTCATGTTACACCACCTCGACTACACTAGAGTATATTCTTACTTTAGGTTTGGTTATGTTGGGGCCATACATTAGACGTGCTCTTGGTCCACTGCACCCTTCAAAATGGAGGCAACCATACAAATTGGAGTGGGCATGGCGATTATTTATAGGTTCTTTGGTTTGAGGAATGAGTTAATTCATCATCTACTTATTTTCTCATTTTTTTTTGTTTGGTTTGTGCAATAAAATAAGATGATGTATCATCAACTCATTTCTCACAAGCTAGTCAACAAGCTGCACCTCAGGCCCTATAAGCTTCGGGTGTGAGCTGCTTCGTTGCAACCACGCAATGGACACAACTATGCAAGCTGCCACTGCACCACCACTGCACGCTAGCTGCCCTGAGCGTTGAAGGAGAGGACGATGAGGCCAGTGAGTAGGAGGAAAGAAAAGCGAGGCCGAGAGGGAGTGAAAGAACTAGGAAAAAACACATGAGTTAGAGGAAATTAGAGTTTAGATATTTTTATTTATGAAAAACGGAGATGGTTGAGATAGGCTCTTGATAGGCCTATTGTTAATTAGGCTGACTTCTCATATATAAAGATACCTAAACCTTAACGCACTCGAGGGTGGCACGTTATGCAAAGGAAACGACCCAAGCATGACCTTTATGTTGCCCAACCTGGCACCGACACAATGGCCATTGGCCGTGACATGCCTAGGTGGGGCCTAATGGTTGGGCCATGAGCCATGCTCTGGGATAGATATAGCTCTGGGACGGATAGGTTCAAGCCTCAGCTATCATTACTCAAAACATAGATCCTCTAATAAAATACTATCCATTAAAGTCTAGAAAGAGGGGTTAGAGATGGAGGATAATGGAAGAAGTCCATCCTAATTTCTAATATGTTTTTGTAAATCCGCCACTAGAGCTACCCTCATGGTCTTCCTACCTTTTGGCTATGTTGCCCCAGGTGCGAACTGCCTTAAGGGCGATAGATAGAAAAGAATGCTCTATCATATTTTTGTTCGTGTTTTCTAAATTAATCTAGGCACGATACCGTGTTTGCGGACTCTGGATGAGAAAAAAACAGAGATAAAACATTAATCACCCTATTCACTTGAGCTTATCTACCAATTCTAACAGCTATTATTCAATATTGTTTTTTTTTCTTGCAACATATGAGCGAACAGGCTCAATATCTGTGGGTGGCCCGGCATCCAGTTTTCAAAATCCGTCAGATCCACTCGAATCGAAGAAAACAAAAGAGGAAGCACCTACATACCTTTGTGGCAAAGGAAGAGCACTAGCCAATGACCATCCAAGACGGCCCAGAGGAGAGGAGAAAGAAACAAAATCAAAGCTATTAGCTAGCTAGCAGTAGCAAATTAGATCCGATTTTTTTTAGATTTTAACACTGTATCACTTTCGTTTTTATTTGACAAACATTGTCCGATCATGGAGTAACTAGACTTAAAAGATTTGTCTTGCGATTTACAGATAAACTGTGCAATTAGTTTTTGTTTTCAACTATATTTAATACTTTATGCATTTGTCGCAAGATTTGATGTGACGGAGAATCTTGAAAAGTTTTTGGTTTTTGAGGTGAACTAAATAAGGCCTTGTTTAGTTGCGAAATTCTTTTGGATTTCGCTACTGTAGTATTTTCGTTTGTTTGTGGCAAATATTATCCAATCATAGACTAAGGGTGAAAAGATTCGTCTCACGATTTACAGATAAACTGTGTAATTAGTTTTTATTTTTGTATATATTTAATACTTCATGCATGTGCCGCAAGATTTGATGTACTGGGAAATCTTGAAATTTTTTTGGTTTTTGGGGTGAACTAAGGCCCTAAAGGGGGAGGAGGTGGACTGAACTGTGAAAGCATTAGTACGTAGTATATACTCCTACTGTACTACTCCGACCTGTGACGAGCGAGCATATCCATGGAAGATGCCGCCGGAGCAGATCGATGCACCAGGCCATATCTCCTGCTAGCAGCAGCGCTCCGATCCCCATGTCTATCTCTGTCTCGTCCCTAGCTAAATTCTCCCGTCCAGCTATATATAAATTGAGTGCGCAGGATCAGTAGCTAGCTACGCATCATGAGTGGGTTCCTGAATTCCTGAATTATATATACTACATGGAGGCCGCCGGCGCTGCCGCCGTGGTGTTCCCATGGCGATCCGCCGCTTGGTCATCAGCAGGGTTGTCGTCTAGAGCTCAGCAAGCAGCAGCAGCAGGAGGAGGAGGAGGAGGAGGATCGGTGCTCTGGATCCATATCGTCGCTGTCGCCGTCAATGCTGCACCGAGGGATCGGATCGGAGCTGCTGTGGCGTCGCCGGCGCCGGCGCCACGCCCCATGCTGTCTTCCTGCTCCGGTCTTCGATTCTTCCCCGGAACCGAAGAAGCTAGCGAGCTGAGCAGTGCGCGCGAGGTCGGAGCAGGCGTCTGATCGATCCTCTCAGCTCGGCTCCTCCATTTTCTGCAGGGCAAGTTGAATCCTTTGGCATGTACGTATGTAGTACTACTGATGATGCATGTACACGATCGATGATGATATCTAACTAACTCTTCCACCATTCGTTTCCTGAATCCTGATCCTATATATTGTGTGTTCTGACTTCTGGACAGACGACAGAACACGAAAGATATATGATGCACTGGTGCATTTTAGACGACGACGACGACATAAATAAATCTTGTAAAACTCTCTTCTCGGTTTCCTGACCGTGCGTTCATCAAGTGCTACTAATAGTCTGATGAATTAATACATCCTTTTCTTTACCGGTGAAGTATGAATCATATATGATCCAGCTATTTCCAATCAAGCGATTTTCATAATCAGGTTCCGTAATATCCGGACGTGTTTAATTTGCTTCTCATCCTGAAGAATGCCCCTGATCAGGCGCCAACGACTTTGAAAGTCTGCGGTTGGATGGATGTGGCAGGCAACAAAACATCCATCACCCCATGGATCGATCAATGACAGTGGTCACCATCGTACAGTAACAACATACTACTAGTACTAGGACTAGGATATATAGTACTCCTCTCGATCAATCAAGTGGTGGGTTGCTGCTGCCTCCTGCATGCACACACTTTGACCTGTCAGTTTAGGCCTATCATCGGAGCAGCTCGTTTTCAGTGCCCAAGCAGCAGTTAATGCACTGCACGTCTGCATGATGAGATGAGAGAGAGACGGTTATAACTGACAAAACGAACTGGCACAAGAACTGCGCCCATCCGTTGCCGTTTGCCGCCAGAACAGAACAGACGGTTACTCCTGCCCGCCAGAATCTTTGACCTGCCATGCACAGTAGTACTCCTACAGGCTACAGCTAGCGGTTACTCCTGTCCGCCAGAATCTTTCTTTGCAGGGACCAGGGAGGACACCATCCCGGGTGTCAAATCATATCAGGAACTGTTCAAAGAATTTAATAATAAATAAAAAGCATTGTTTAGTTCCTACCTAAAAATTTTTAATCCCATCTCATTGAACGTTTGGACACATATATTAAATATAGATAAAAAATAACTAATTACATAATTTGCATATATTTTGCGAGATGAATCTTTTAAATCTAGTTAGTCTATGATTAAACACTAATTGCTATAGTTACACATATGCTACGTTACTCAAATTTTTTTCTTTTCTTCTACTAAATAAGGCCTTTGGTTGCTACACTTGTCCTTAATTGCCCTTCTGACTTTGTTACCTCCACTAGGTCCACACACACACACAAAAAATGTTATAGCAGTATTGCTTATTGCTTATTACCATAATCATCCAAACAATTAAAAACAAGGATGTACTAGATGGAAATATATTCAATATACTTTGATGCACCAGGACACCACGGTCTCTCTCATTTTTTACTCCCACCGTGTACAATTCACCACCACAATGTTGTGAGCTGTGCGTTGCTATTTTATTGTAGGCTCAAGCCATGTAACAAACAACACAGGCAATGAATTTGCAGTAACAAATGCAAATTTGGTACAACTTCTCAACCAGTGAGGGTGTGCAAGTATACAGCACACTGTCCAGGTCAATATCATGCTTCCCAAGTAAGAAATTCAACAGAAAATATCGTACATATATAGTCATTATTAGTCACTTGACAGCACATTCCAAATGTACAGTGTATACTCCTGCGCAAATTCCAATTCCGAGCCATTCCAACAATGTCCACAGAAGATCACAGCCATTAAACCAACTCGTAAATTCACAAAACGACAAGGTGTTCCATGCAAATGACCCTTCACTGTCTCCATTCTCCATGTCTCTTTAACATAAAAACCCATCACCTCCTACTAATTTACGACTCCACCACCACCCTCGCCTCACTCTCCTTCCCCTTCCCCTTCCCCTTCCCTGTCTTCTTCTTCCCAAAAAAAAAACCCGACGAGGAAATAAAAGAGAAGGGAGGCACGGAAATCTCCATTCCCAAACACGGATTAGGGCTTGACCACCCACGCCCGGCGCCCCCCGCAGCGCGCCCCCGGCGGCGATCCGGCGCCGCGCGGGCCCGGCCGACCTAGATCTGCCTTGGACGCATGAGGGAGCTCCGAATCGGCCAGATCTAGAAGCGCTTCCGGACCCGCTCCTCCCCCCAGGGGACCCCCGGGCCTGCCACCATGCAGCCCAGCGGGGGGCCCTCCGGCAGCTCCCGGGGCTCGCCAGCGTCGTCGCCGCACCCGGACCAGCAGCAGCCGCCGACCCCGGCGTCCGCGCAGCAGCAGGCGCAGCAGCTAGGGTTTAGAGGCCAGGTAGGCCTTGCCTTGTCTGTCCCCCCCACCGCGGTTCTGGGTTCTGCCCTTCTGGATTCGAATTTATTTTGGTGGTGGTGGTGGTGGTGGTGGTGTGGTTTTTTTTTCCGCACTTGGGGCCAACGCGATTGGTGGGAAACCGTGCGCGCCTTGGGATTCGCGAAAAAGGCGGCGTGTTTACGTGGACTTCCGCTAACGGCAGTCTTCTCCCCTGGAGTGAGGAGTGCCTTTCGTTGTCTTGTCTTTGCTCCCCTGCTGTTCTTCGCCTGGTCGGAATTTCATTAATTTGGTATTGCACATGTGTTGTGTACTTGTGTGTGTGGCGCGTGGGGTTTCGTCTTGCCCCGGTTTCGATTCGGAGTAGTTGTCTGACCCTGATAGTCTCTCAATTTGGTTTTGGTTTTTCTTCAGAGTGATTTGGATTTGGATAAGCTCTGTTCTTTAGTATGGTCGATGCGGCCGATTCTTGCTTTGCTTTTAGAAAATCCGACCCATTCATTCGTTTTCGTTTTATGAGCTTGCAGTCGATATGCTTCTCTAGTATGCGTTTTTGTTGTTTCTGGTTCTGGTGATGGTGAGGTTCTAGTAGACTTCTGATGAACGGATCACCTTCTGCTGCAGGGAATGATGCATCACCATGAACAGCAGCAAGCCTTCCAATCTGGTGCGCCGCATGCCATGATGGGACCAGGGGGTGTGAGCTTCCCTCAGTCGTCTGGTCCAGTGTCACCGTTCCAGGGTCAGAGGAACCTGCCAATGTCAGGTGGACCGCAGGGCATGGTCGGTGGTCAGGTGCACAATCAGGTTGCAATGCAGCAACAGTTCCTGAAGCTTGCGATGCAGCAGCAGCAGCAGAAGGCGGCCCAGGGGATGCTCCTCCAGCAGCAGCAGGCCAAGATGAATATGGTGGGTTCATCCTCAAGAGACCAGGACATGCTTAACAACCCTGCCAAAATGCAGGAGCTTATGGCCCTTCATCAGGCCCAGGCCCAGGCTCAGATGTTTAAGCGGCAGTGTGAGCAGAAAGAGCAGGGGCAATCAAGCAGTAGTGAGCAAAGAAGTGGCGATATGAGGCCTCCTATGCCTCCTCAAGGAGTCCCTGGACAGCAGTTGCCATCAATGGGTATGATCAGGCCCATGCAGCCAGTGCAAGGCCAGGTGGGCATGGGCAGCGCCGGTGGCGGCCCGATAACACCTGCGCAGTTTCAAGCCATCCAAGCCTGGGCAAAAGAGCACAACTTTGACCTGTCCAATCCTGCAAACATGAGTGCAATTTCTCAACTCCTGCCAATCTGGCAGGCCAACAGGATGGCAGCTATGCAGAAGCAGAATGAGGCAAACATGGCTGCACAGCAGCAAGCAATGCCCTCTCAGGTGAACAGTGACACCCCAGGGCACGGTAACGCTCCAAGCCAGGGTGCCCTACTGAAGCCCCGGCAACCCCTTCCCCCCAGCTCAGTTTCTGGTGGAGAAGAGGCTAAGGTAGTGAATCCGAGCAACTTGCAGTTGCAACAGCAGTTGTCTGTGCACAACAGGGATGGTTCAAATGAAAGGGCTGTGAGGTCACCTATGACAGGGGGCAATAGTGCCCAAACGATGCATATCCCCCAAAGTTCTGGACATGTGAGTAAGGTTCCTGAGCAATCCAATCCAAAAAATGTTCTTTCAAATTCAGAAGCAATGCAGATGCAGCATGTCAGACAGATGCAACAGCTTAACCAGCCTGCTGCCCCCACATCTACCCCTGGTGAAGCAGGAGGATCACAGGTCTCAACTCCAAGTGCTCGGCCACAAACAGGGCAAACGGGTTTCACCAAAAATCAACTTCATGTACTCAAGGCTCAGATATTAGCTTTCCGGCGTTTAAAGGTATAAGAAAGACAAACCTTAAAGTATTTTTTGTTTTCTTTCAAGAGACTAAATCCGTAATTTTAGGTTCAAGCTGATCAATCTAATGTTGATATGTCCTTTTTCCTCCTTTGGTTGCATATCTTGGTATCAGCGTGGTGATCGACTCCCGCCTGAAGTTCTTGAATTAATTGTATCTGGCCGCCCTCCTGATTCACAAGGAGGACCGCAACAAGTTTCAGGACCTCAGGCAACACATAATCGTGAAAAGCCTGGTGTAAGCAATGCTGATGAACATGGAAGGCAGATGGAGAGTGGTGACAAAGCTCCCGAAAAACCTGCATTGTTGAAGGGACCCTGTTTACCAAAGGTGGAGGTTTCTGCTTCAGAAGACAAAGCTAGTCCTGCCAGTGGTCCTGGTCCCATGCAAGTGATGAAAGCTTCACCGAAAGAACCTCTTAAAATTGGACCAGTTTCTGTACCAGAGCATAGTAACACTACTGTGATTAAATCTGAGCAGGAGCTTGAACGGAGTATCCAGAGAACACCTGGGAGAAGTGATTACAATGCTGAGAGGGGTAAATCTGTACCAGCAGAAAGTGGTTCAGCGGATGCTGAGCAGGCAAAAAGGACTGGCTCCACAAGCAGTGCCCCAGCTCCAAGAGATGTTCCCAGAAAATACCATGGCCCATTATTCGATTTCCCGTCCTTCACTAGGAGACACGATTCGATGGGACCTGCAAATTACAACAGCAATCTGTCACTAGGTTATGATGTGAAAGATTTGTTAGCTCAGGAGGGGATGATAGTTCTTGGTAAGAAACGTGAGGATAACTTAAAAAAGATAAGCGGTTTGCTTGCAATTAATCTAGAGAGGAAAAGAATCCGACCTGATCTTGTCTTGAGGCTACAGATTGAAGAAAAGAAACTCAAACTCCTAGAGCATCAGGCTCGTCTAAGGGACGAAGTTGAGCATGAACAACAAGAAATTATGGCAATGCCAGATAGGATATACAGAAAATTTGTCAGGCAATGCGAACGCCAACGTGTTGAGCTTGCAAGGCAAGTTCAGCAGATGCAGAGAGCTTCAAGAGAGAAGCAGCTGAAATCCATTTTCCAGTGGCGCAAGAAGCTTTTGGAGGCACATTGGGCCATTCGTGATGCTCGAATAACTCGTAATCGAGGGGTGGCCAAGTACCATGAAAGGATGTTGAGAGAATTCTCAAAGAAGAAAGATGATGATCGGAACAAAAGAATGGAGGCATTGAAAAACAATGATGTGGAAAGATACCGTCAAATATTGTTGGAACAGCAGACTAGTGTTCCGGGTGATGCAGCTCAAAGATACAATGTCCTATCTTCTTTCTTGACCCAGACTGAAGAGTACCTTTATAAACTAGGAGGAAAAATAACTGCTGCCAAGAGTCAGCAACAAGTAGAAGAGGCAGCAAATGCTGCAGCTGCAGCTGCACGGGCACAGGTATTTTGACACTCTTTGCTTGGGACGAGAGAAACTGGCATGTCCCCAGCCTTCTTCCTTTTTGGGTTCATAGCATTGGACACCGAAGGTTTCTGTAGATTTTAGCTCAGATATTCATTGTTTTACATTACGAATTCATTGTTGCTGCATGTAACCAGGTTTCTTCTTTCTAGTCCTGTATATGAACATGTTGCTTGTTTAACAGGGCCTGTCTGAGGAAGAAGTGAAGGCTGCTGCACAATGTGCTGGTCAGGAGGTTATGATAAGGAACACATTCTCTGAGATGAATGCGCCAAGGGATAATACATCTGTTAACAAGTAAGAAAGCGACTAAATTGGAAATGTAGTTGTATTGGAATTTTTTTCTTTCTCTATTTTGTTTACTTTAGAGTTCAGATATGCACCTGGAGTGAAATGCTCCTCACCCTATACAAGGTTTTTACTTCTTGCATACTTTCAGGTACTATACTTTAGCCCATGCTGTAAGTGAGAGAGTTACGAAGCAGCCATCACTGTTGCGAGCAGGAACTTTAAGGGACTACCAACTGGTAGGATATTTGCTTTTAACTGAAGCAATATATGTATTCATTTTCAATGTAGTTTTGTCCTGTCATAGGAGATCTTACAATTCATTTTGTTGGTTATGCAGGTGGGCCTACAGTGGATGCTTTCTTTGTACAATAATAAGTTGAATGGCATTTTGGCTGATGAGATGGGTCTTGGCAAGACTGTACAGGTCATCCCTTGCTTATTCTTTTTTGCTTGCTGCAATCCTGTTATTCATGATGTTTTTCTTATCATAAATGCTTCCTCTTTATCATTCGATCCAATGGCTAGGAACTTATTTGTATGGCTATGCCATTTGTTATAATAGGTCATGGCATTGATTGCGTACCTGATGGAATTTAAAGGGAATTATGGCCCTCATCTCATAATAGTGCCAAATGCTGTCTTGGTCAATTGGAAGGTGCATCTTCTGCGTCCTTCATGCATTGAGTTTTTTCCCCTTTTTTTGGTAAGATATTTGTTATCGAAACTCATATTTTTTGCTGACTCTTGGTTCAGAGCGAGCTGCTAAATTGGTTACCATCTGCATCTTGCATCTTTTATGTTGGTGCAAAGGACCAAAGGCAGAAGTTGTTCTCTCAAGTAAGCTGCTTTTTTCTTTGGGTATTCTTTCATATATTAGGCATGTGCTCATGTTATGATTTATTATTTTAGCAATAAAAATTTCCTGATAAATTTGTTCTGAATAAACACAAACATTCCTGATTACTCAGACCAGCTATCCTAATCTGAAAATATTCTATGAGGGGAAGGCTTATAACCATGCACTCTCTGATTTTGAAGGAACCACCTGCTTATAATTAGTAGCGGTAACTTTATTTTGCATGCAATGCCTGTCTTTTGTTGGATTTGTTTTCATGCCAACTGTATGTCCTAAATAAAAAATAAAAAAAATGCATCAGCAAACATGCTCTAAAACTGTTTGTAATAAATTAAATTTTGCTGTACACAGTGCTATTTTGATTTCCTAGATCACTCTACATAATTTCCTGTACAGGTACATGCTTTGTGCAGCATACGGTAGTGTTTTCTTAGTTGAATGGCTGCTCTTATCATAGATCCCTGTTTGGCTGTTTATCTCTCAACTGAAGTTAATGCTTGCCACATTTTTGTTATTTTGCATGGCTAATCTATCTGGTAGCATACCTGTTGATGTTCTTCATTTAGCTCTTGGTAGACATTTTTCTTATATTCTTCTATTGACTTGTCTTGCAGGAGGTTATGGCCATGAAATTTAATGTTCTTGTAACAACATATGAATTTGTTATGTTTGACCGTTCCAAGCTTTCAAGGGTTGATTGGAAGTATATTATAATTGACGAGGCGCAGCGGATGAAGGACAGAGACTCCGTTCTGGCGCGTGATCTTGATCGCTATCGCTGCCAGCGGCGCCTCCTTCTCACCGGTACTCCTCTACAGGTAAACTAAATAAGTGTATATTCCTACTGTTGTCAGTATTGCTTCACTGTCTTGAAGCAGCCTTTTCTTTTTCTGTGGTGCCAGGATCCCTTGTCTCTCTCTCTTTTCTTTTTTGACAGTATAGCCAATTTATAATGTCAGTATTGCACCCTTTTTGTCGTATATTATAGTGTAGTTATTTGACGCGTTTGGAAATTGATTACAGAATGATCTCAAGGAGCTTTGGTCCCTCTTGAATTTGTTGCTTCCAGAAGTATTTGACAGTAGCAAGGCATTTTCAGACTGGTTCTCTAAGCCTTTTCAGAGGGATGGTCCTACACATAGTGAAGAAGAGGATGATTGGCTTGAGACAGAGAAGAAAGTAATAATAATTCACAGGCTGCATCAGATTTTGGAACCTTTTATGCTACGTAGGCGTGTGGAAGATGTTGAAGGATCACTTCCACGGAAGGTGCTATCCTTTTTTCCCTTGTTTCATTGGTTAATTTGTTTGGTAATAACTTCATAACATTATTAATCCGTCATGTTGTTGTAGGATTCCATTGTTTTGAGATGCAGAATGTCTGCTGTTCAAGGAGCTATATATGATTGGATCAAGTCTACTGGTACCATTAGAGTTGATCCTGAAGATGAGAAAAGGCGTGCACAACGGAATCCCATGTACCAGGTCAAGACTTACAAGAATCTCAACAACAAGTGCATGGAGCTAAGGAAAGTTTGTAATCATCCTCTGCTGACATATCCATTCTTAAATCATGGGAAAGATTTTATGATTAGATCTTGCGGGAAGTTGTGGAATCTTGATAGAATTTTAATTAAGCTTCACAAGGCAGGTCATCGTGTACTCCTTTTTAGCACAATGACAAAGCTTCTTGACATCATGGAGGACTATTTGCAGTGGAGACGACTTGTTTATAGGCGAATTGATGGAACAACAAGCTTGGAAGATCGAGAGTCAGCAATTGTTGACTTCAACAGGCCTGGTTCTGATTGTTTTATATTCTTGCTTAGTATTCGTGCTGCTGGTAGGGGTCTGAATCTTCAGAGTGCAGACACTGTTGTAATATATGACCCTGATCCAAATCCACAAAATGAGGAGCAAGCAGTTGCTAGGGCCCATCGTATAGGGCAGACTAGGGAGGTAAAGGTTATTTACATGGAAGCTGTTGTTGATAACATATCAAGTTATCAGAAAGAGGATGAATTGAGAAATGGAGGGAGTGCAGATTTGGAGGATGATCTTGCTGGAAAAGACAGATACATGGGATCAATTGAAAGTCTCATCCGCAACAATATCCAACAATACAAAATTGATATGGCAGATGAGGTCATTAATGCTGGTCGTTTTGATCAAAGAACAACCCATGAGGAAAGGCGGATGACTCTGGAGACACTCCTGCATGATGAAGAGAGATATCAAGACTCTGTTCATGATGTTCCTTCATTACAGGAAGTAAACCGTATGATTGCTAGGACTGAAAGTGAAGTCGAGCTTTTTGATCAGATGGACGAAGACTTCGATTGGACAGGTGATATGACGAAACATCATCAGATTCCAAAGTGGCTTCGTGTTAACTCCACTGAAGTAGATGCTGTGGTGGCGAGTCTGTCCAAAAAGCCGTCAAGAAATATGTCATCTGGGGGCATTGCTTTAGACACTAATGAAACACCTGAGAAAAGAAGGGGGCGGCCAAAGGGTACTGGCAAGTACTCCATCTACAGGGAAATCGATGATGAAGATCTTGAAGAATCTGATGAAGATTCTGAGGAGAGGAATACTGCATCCCTACCTGAAGAAGGGGAGGTAGGGGAATTCGAAGATGAAGACAATGATGATTCGATACCTGATAACAAGGATGAATCAGAGGAAGAGCCTGTGAATGATGATGTATATGAATTTACTGAAGGACTAAGAAGCAGAAAAGCTAATAGGATGGAAGAAGCTGGTTCAACAGGCTCTTCTTCTGGAAGCAGGAGATTACCACCACCTGTACCTTCGTCATCTTCTAAAAAATTGCGGTCTCTATCTGCATTAGATGCCCGCCCTGTCTCTTCGTCAAAGAGAACTGTATGTGTTGACACATTGTTGTTATTTATCTGTTTTGTTTTTTCGCTTGAATTTCTGTGCCAATTGACTATGTCATCAAGCATTTTACTGGTGATTTACAGCCGGATGACCTAGAGGAAGGTGAGATTGCAATGTCTGGGGACTCACATATGGACCTCCAGCAGTCTGGGAGCTGGAATCATGAGCGTGATGACGGTGAGGATGAACAGGTACTGCAACCAAAGATAAAACGCAAGCGAAGTATTCGTCTTCGTCCAAAACCTAATGCAGAAAAGCAGGAAGATAGATCTGGAGAAGGGGTCTTCCCTCAGCATGGTATTCATCTTGCATTTCAAGGAGATGGTCATTATGATTCACAATTTAAGTCTAACCTAGATGTCCGTGCTTTTACTTGTCCAGCTGCCAGGCAGCAAGACACAGTTCATCCTATAGTGAAACAGAAGCGCAACATGCCATCTAGGAAGGTTTCACCAGCTTCTAGGTCGGGGAAATTGACTTACATGTCTGGGTCTGGTGAGGGATCTGCTGAACGCTCCAAGGAAAATTGGAACAGTAAGGCCATTGATTCCACCCCCCCTGAGTTCCGTGGCACAAAGATGTCTGACAGTATGCAAAGAAAGGTAGGCACACAAACTTATGCTCTTTGTGCCCTAATTTATTTAGTACGACTCGTAATATTTACTTCGCTTCAAAAACAAAAGGGCTTGACCAGGAAATCTGGAGCAATTCTTTGTAGAATTGAATCCCTTATCATCTGAAAGCACAATTACCGCACACAAATTAGTTTCAGTCACTACTTATGCCATATATTGTCAATATCTTGATTGTATTTATTGCAAGTTAAGTGTTTCACGTTATATTGTGGCTCGTTATTCCTTTGGCATGCCATATTTCTTTTATCAAAAAATGTTGTCTTCTCTGGAATTCTTTTGTTCCTTTGGCTTGTTAGATGGCTGAACTAAGGCTCTCTTGACTTGAATACCTGCAGTGCAAAAATGTGATAAGCAAGCTTTGGAGGAGGATTGACAAAGAAGGTCATCAAATCATACCTAATATATCTTCTTGGTGGCGGAGGAATGAAAATTCCTCATTCAGAGGTCCGGCTGGTAGCACCCTGGACCTACAAAAAATCGAACAGCGAGTTGATGGATTCGAGTATGGCGCTGTAACTGAATTCATAGCGGACATGCAACAGATGTTGAAAAGTGTGGTTCAGCACTTCAGCTATAGGCATGAGGTATCCCTACATCAAACATTGTATCTTTGTTACATCTATTTTGTATTACGATCTATGTTTCTACCTGTTATGGAACTTGAGGCTGGTGTCTTAGAATATTAATCTACTCCATCCGACTAAATGATGCAGGTCCGGATAGAGGCTGAGACCCTCCATAACTTATTTTTCAACATAATGAAGATTGCCTTCCCAGATTCAGACTTCAGCGAAGCTAAGAATGCAATGTCATTTTCGAATCCTGGAGGAGCTGCAAGTGGTGCTGCTGCCCAATCGTCAAAGCACACCGCATCAGTCCATAAGCGCAGAGCCAGTGCCAGTGAAGCAGAGCAGCATGGCTCGGGACATAGCAGGCATAATCAATCCAGCGAGGTTCCCAGCCGGCCCCACAGTTCCAGATCAGAGAGAGACCCCAGACATTCTGGATCCAGCAGCAGGGATCAGCTCCAGGATGGTGCTGGGTTGTTGCACCCTAGCGATATGTTCATCGTTAAGAAGAAAAGACAAGATCGGGCAAGGAGCAGCATTGGGTCCCCCTCCAGTTCAGGCCGAGCTGGACCTCTCTCACCAGCCAACCCTGGGCGGCCAGGCCCAGTCCCCTCACCCAGAGGTGCCAGGACGCCCTTCCAAAGGGATCCACACCCATCTCAGCAGTCGATGCATTCCGCTGGATGGGGCGCGCATTCAGATCAAGGAGGAAGTTCTTCAGCACCCGGCATTGGAGACATCCAGTGGGCAAAGCCTGCCAAGAGACTGAGGACCGACAGCGGCAAGAGGCGGCCGAGCCTAATGTGAGGATTCTTTGCATCGCGGTGTGCATTCTCTGGCAATCTTGATTTGCCTGGCCTATGAAATGTGGGCTGCACTGGTGGGGGCTTGTTCGTGTAATTTTGGCACACAGCTGAGTTCGTTCTTGCATATATGAGCACCTACATGCTGGGGCTTTTGTTGTTGTGGACATGAAGAAATGTGGAAGGGTAGTGTTATTGTTCCTGTATGTTATTAGCTTCATAAATGTGTAAAGGGAACTCTTATGGTTGTAGGTGGTGCAAACAACTAGAAAATGCATCCACGCAGCAATGAAGGCATTGGCGCAGCCGGCCTTGATAATAATTAGTTTTTTTTGTTCCCACATGTTATCGTTCTTCTAGCAGTCTGGGTGCGTGCATTTGAGAGTGAATCCTGTGCATATTTTTAACGGTAAGATATACATTTTAAGTAGTCAATTTTTTTCATCCCAAAAGAATTTACATCCCATTTTACGTAGCAATTATTTTATTAAAATTATTAGATTAGATTTGTAAAAATAGTATCACCAAAAAGAATGTATATCTTACCGTTAAAATTTTTATCAAAACTGATTCAGTGGTAGAATACATAGTTTTACAGGTTGGGGCGACGGCACGCGTGCATGGGGCCGACATTTTTCCTTCATCCATTCCAAATTCCAGATATTAAGGCATTGGTTAGTTTTCTACTTAAAAAAGTTTTCACCTATTTCATCAAATATTTGGACGTATGCATAGAGCATTAAATATAGATAAAAAAATAAACTAATTATACCATTAAATATAGATAAAAAAATAAACTAATTGTATAATTTGATTGGAAATTAAATTTTTTAAGTCTAATTAGTTTATTATTAGCCTTAGGTGCTATAGTAGCTGACGGATTAATTAGACTTAATAAACTTGTCTCATAGTTTTTAGACGAGTTATGTAATTAGTTTTCTTTATTAGTATCTAAACACTCTCTCAGACATTCACAAAACATTCAATGTGACATTCAAAACTTTTCGCTCCCAACTAAACAAGGCCTAATATAACCAATATGTAGCTTATGCATCCATGCATCTTTTGCAGCGATGCAACGGCCAGTAACGAAAATGATAAACAAATTAAAGTCAGAGGTGACGAATGCACACGCTTTGCATAAACTCGACGACACAACACAATTTGCAAATTGCAAACTCGATGAGCGCTTCAAATCAAATACATACATATGCGACATCTCCAACTTGCAATTTTGTGTTTGCTTTTGCTTGTGGAAAATCGATCGGGAGCGACAACACCATATCAAGGGGGTGGGGTCAATTAAACGATTCCACAAGTCGTTTGATTGCAGCTGCCGACGGCTCTTCCAGTTTTTACAGCCAAAAAACGTGACGTAATCGTTCACCATGCTGACGACGACGAAGGTCATCAGCACACAGCATTATGAAGCTCCAGCGTCCGGTCTACCGATGATAGCGACAAAAACACCGAAGGGCCGGAGACAGACAGCAAGGAAATAAGGCTATTTAGTTCTCCACAAAAACCAAAAACTTTTCAATATTTCTCGTCACATCGAATCTTGCGGCACATGCATGGAGCATTAAATATAGATGAAAATAAAAACTAATTGCACAGTTTGTCCGTAAATCGCGAGACAAATCTTTTAAGCCTAATTACTCTATGATTGGACAATGTTTGTCAAATAAAAACAAAAGTGCTACGGTGTCAAAATCCAAAATCTTTTTGGATCTAAACAAGGCCTAAAGCCACTGGAATTCTTAAAACGCTGTGTTAATTAAATTTGGAGCAAAGATAGGCATTGTTTAGTTCACCTCAAAAACCAAAAACTTTTCAAGATTCTCCGTCACATCAAATCTTACGGCTCATGCATAGAGTATTAAATATAGATGAAAGCAAAAACTAATTGCACAGTTTGCCTGTAAATCACGAGACGAATCATTTAAGCCTATTTACTCCATGATTGGACAATGTTTGTCAAATAAAAATAAAAGTGCTACATTGTCAAAATTTTTTAAAAAAATCTAAACAAGGCCTGGAAGTCCGAACAAATCTCATCCGGTTAAAAACGAAGTTACCGATATGGATATTTATTGGAGATCACCGGTAGAATAAAAAAAATCACGAAATTCAGAACCATGGCTTGCTCGCTAGTCGCTAGCTGCCCACTTCCGTACGTAGTCGTTATGTGACCCTTTGCACTTATCAGGGTTGTCAAACGCCGTTTTATAAGATAATAAGCTAACTATATATATGATCAATAATGGAAGTGCATGCACTACACGATTATTGCTACTTCTCAATGATGCGGCTTTCCTTGACTCTTGGTTAAGTTCGTCTACAAATTAACATGACCCTAGCTAGCAGTTGCTTTCAAGGACATTTGACGACGACTCAACCAATTTATTAAAGATGTAATAATGTAATGCATGTTTCATAAGAATTTCTGTTTAGCAGTTATAGTTATGTGTTGTTGTTTTTTTTTTTGAAGGAACTGGAGGGGCCGGTCCCCCTACAGATAAAATTTATTGCTTGTAAGACATAGTTATGTGTTGTTATATATGATGGTACATCAATCCAATCTAGTTCGTCCAAGTTTCACAAACCTTCTTTTTTTAATGAAGTTTTGCTAATAAACTTGGTTGACAGACAGGAGTATATATGTATGTACTTTTTCTTTACTTACAAGTTGGCAGCAGTGTACGGTCAAACCTTCATATTGCCAATACGTTGCCGACAGGGCACAGCTGTTGACTGTCAAATTTGTAAATATTTTGCTGATAGCAACTCATGCTGGGCAGCCTGTATGGATCGACACTGTCTCAGGTTGATTCCTGTACTTGACAATCCTGTATGTATTAGCTCATTTTAGACGGACGGCGTGCATGGATGCAAGATGTTCTTGGTGTCCAACTGTCCATGCAACAGACACACGCTGAAAGAACCTCATGGCCCCATCATTAGGCAACGGTGAAAGGGTGTCTTTTGGCTTTTGGATGGAGGCAGCCGCAATTTCTTCTCCGTTTGGCTTTTTGTCATGGTTAGGCTCTTCAGCATCAGCTGCCGCATTCCTAGAAGCTGGGAGCTGTCATGGTTAGGCATCAGCATCAGTGACAGCAAGGTTGACTCCAACTTCTTTATCCTCCTCTAAATTCTCGATCTTTTAGGAAAAAAAATCTACTTAACCGCTCTAATTATTGCCGGCTGTTTCCAGTCAAAAAAATTATTGCCGGCTGTATACTTCACGACGCCTGGTAATAAGCTAGCTAAGTAAACGCACACGTACAGCGCGCGTGATCCTCTCATCAACTCTGACAGAGGATATATAACAAGCCAACAAATTTATCTAAGCAACGCTTGTGTTCAATTCATTGGATGGTTATTAATTAAATCCATTCATTAGCAGGATGAATAATGCATGATTCCAGCTAGCTGGAGGAGCACCGATTTCACCTTAGCTTGTTACTGTAAAAAGATAATTTTAACACATACACTGATGCACACAGTAACTAAGGAAACTGACATCAGCTGATATATAGACACATATATAATTGCATTATGCAGATACAGTATCAGTATGTATGAACAATGAAACTCGGGCGCCATAGCAGCTAGAGGTATCCAGTTTAAGTTTCTGTCGATCGTCGTTTCGGAGTTGACCAGCAGCAATATAATTATTAGAAAAAAAAGGGAGCAAAGAGCTCGCGTGTCGCGGCAGGTATGGGCATTTTTACTTGATTTGGCTTTGTCAGATTCTGGACGCCGCATCACCAAAAAGTCTAGCTGCCAATAAGAAGATTCTGATCCTTGGCTGATCCCACGGGATGAGGCCAAATTAAAACCCCACCAAGGTCATATTCCTCTTCCTCTTCCGGTGATGCGGCGCCGAGGGAATCCATTTCTTTACTAATCTCCAAGCATTCTCTTGCTAATTATCTATGCCAGATAGCGCCTTCTAGGTTCAGTTCCAGCTTTCAAAGTGTTTCCTCTTCCAGCAATCCAGCTAGCTATCTACTAGCTCCAATCTTAGATTAACGCTGCACTGATGATTCCGTCAGATCCAATAATTGCCTTGTTAATTCAGCTCAGCTGAGCTTGATACGACCCTTCATGTCCATGACCCGGCATGAGAGTGATCGAGATACCCAAAATGTCAACCATGCACCACCCCAGCTCACTATAAATACGTACACCATCGACGCCATTGCCGGATCATCCTCATCCTCAACCAAAAGCAGCTAGATAGCTATCTCCTGATCTAGCTCTACTAGCACTAGCAACGGCGTCGGGCATGGAGGCCGCTGGAGCGCCGGGAAGCTCTCTGCACGGGATGACGGGTCGGGAGCCGGCGTTCGCCTTCTCCACGGCGGCGCCCGAGCACGACGGCGACGACGCCGCGGCGAGCAAGTTCGACCTGCCGGTGGACTCGGAGCACAAGGCGAAGAGCATCCGTCTCTTCTCCTTCGCGAACCCTCACATGCGCACCTTCCACCTCTCCTGGATCTCCTTCTTCACCTGCTTCGTCTCCACCTTCGCCGCGGCTCCCCTCGTCCCCATCATCCGCGACAACCTCAACCTCACCAAGGCCGACATCGGCAACGCCGGGGTGGCGTCCGTGTCGGGCTCCATCTTCTCCCGTCTCACCATGGGCGCCGTCTGCGACCTGCTGGGCCCGCGCTACGGCTGCGCTTTCCTCATCATGCTGTCGGCGCCCACCGTGTTCTGCATGGCGCTCATCGACGACGCCGCGGGCTACATCGTCGTCAGGTTCCTCATCGGCTTCTCGCTGGCGACCTTCGTCTCGTGCCAGTACTGGATGAGCACCATGTTCAACAGCAAGATCATCGGCACCGTCAACGGGCTCGCCGCCGGGTGGGGCAACATGGGCGGCGGCGCCACGCAGCTCATCATGCCGCTGGTGTACGACGTCATCCGCAAGTGCGGCGCCACGCCATTCACGGCGTGGCGGGTGGCATACTTCGTCCCGGGGCTGATGCACGTGGTCATGGGCGTGCTGGTGCTGACGCTCGGGCAGGACCTCCCCGACGGCAACCTCAGGACGCTGCAGAAGAAGGGCAACGTCAACAAGGACAAGTTCTCCAAGGTCATGTGGTACGCCCTGATAAACTACCGGACCTGGATCTTCGTCCTCCTCTACGGCTACTCCATGGGCGTCGAGCTCACCACCGACAACGTCATCGCCGAGTACATGTACGACCGCTTCGACCTCGACCTCCGCGTCGCCGGCACCATCGCCGCCTGCTTCGGTATGGCCAACCTCGTCGCGCGCCCCATGGGCGGCGTGCTCTCCGACGTCGGCGCGCGGTACTGGGGCATGCGCGCGCGCCTCTGGAACATCTGGATCCTCCAGACCGCCGGCGGCGCCTTCTGCCTCTGGCTGGGGCGCGCCAGCACGCTCCCCGTCTCCATCGTCGCCATGGTGCTCTTCTCCTTCTGCGCGCAGGCCGCCTGCGGCGCCATCTTCGGCGTCAT
>Ga0182004_10000215_pt1 | contig 30175 bp, 29 predicted proteins | sample Sormic07211540_1_FD_120479 | JGI IMG/M metagenome (GOLD analysis project Ga0182004, IMG submission 120479) | Endophyte microbial communities from Sorghum bicolor roots, Mead, Nebraska, USA - 072115-40_1 MetaG | ecosystem: Host-associated > Plants > Roots > Unclassified | place: USA: Nebraska...
GAAGAAAAACGGCCGATTCGAGCGTAGCTCGGGAGCCTGGCTCCGAGGGTCCTTTTGCACGCGCTAAGCCAGGCTAGAGAGAAGAGAAGGGAACCAAACACCGAAAGGCTGCATCCAGGGAGCTTGGTTCGCCCATATGCGGGCAACCAAACACGCCCTAGGAGTCCTTCAAAAGAAATGCATCCATGGAGAAGCATACGACATATTTTGGAGAGCATTTGCCTTCTGCGTTTCAATTTACCTATTGTCATCTTATTTTATTTTTGTTTTTAAGTTTATTTTATTTTTGTATTAGGTTATTGACGAGTTATGTAACCTTGTTCAAGATAATTCATACGGGAAATATCATTACTATATTACTATATTAGGTTGTCACTCCCTTTGCCAAAACTCATTTTCAAAACAGTTTGATAAATATATTTTTCTTCTCTCTCACAGGTTTTGCCCACTATCCACAAATGACAGCTTTTGCCAAGCAAAGAGAGAACGCTCGCTCGCGGGGCAGGGGGGAGGCGACGGGGTGTGGTCGGCCAGGGCGCGGCCGCCGGAGCGCGGGCCACGGAGGCGCAGTCGGCGGTGGCGTAGCTCGCCGGGAGCGCGGCCGCTGGTGGGGCGGTCGCGGTCTCCGGGGCGCAGCCACACCGGGGCACGCGGCCTCCATGGCGCGTGGGCTCGGTCTTGGCATGCGGCCTCCAGGGCGCGGACGCCGGGGCTCGCAGTCGCAACCTCCATGGCACGGCCGCCGGTGCTTGCAGCCTCCATGGCGCGGCCGCCTGGCTCGCGGCCTCCATGGCGCGAGCGCGAGATGCAGCAGCACGGGAGCCTTCGGGATGCACGCATGACGAGCGGAGGAAGAGAGGAACCCGCGAACGTGCTCGCCGGTGAGGCACGCGGTCGCGGCAGTGGGGGTGCGTCGGCGCCGCCATGGGGCACGCGGGGCAAGCCGTGCGGCCTGCAGGATTTGCCGCATCAGGAAGAACGCGCGAGGAGACAAGAAAAAGGAAAAGGAGAACAGGGCCTAAAGTTGTGCTTCCAGAAAACTATAAGAGGTGCTACGTACGTCTCCAACTCTCCACATCTCTCATCTCTTCAGAAAAAAAATAGGGTTTCCTACCCAGCCGTAGCGGCGGCGGCGAACTTTACCTTGCCCAGTGCTTCATCCAAGAAGTGCGAGAGATGGAGGAGGCGGCCGAGGTGTTGATGAGGGAGGGTTCCAGGAAGAGAGATTGCCCTGATTCTGAGTTAGAATCCCAGCAGCTCCTAGCACATGAAGAAAAATCCCAGCAGCTCCTAGCACATGAAGAAAAATCCCAACAGATCCTACCACAGATCCTATCACGGGAAGAAAAATCACGGCTGTTCCTGTCACGTCTAGCTATCGAGGATGCGTTTTGGGATCATGTGGATGAATGTAGTGGGCGACGTCCGGTGAGGACGGACGCGAACCATGCGGAACAGAAACTGCTTGGGTGGAAGGTGGATTTGCCAAGCGTATCGGATGAGGAGGAGGAGGAGAAGAAGAAGGCGGATGAGGAGGAGGAGGACAAGGACGACCCGGACCTCGAGGCTCGCCGATTTCGCAAAAGATGGACCTCTATGTTGTCCCACCGATTCGGATCCTTCGATGACACCAGTAAGTTCTCCATTTTATCTGCATATATATCTATATCCTAATCAGGTTGAGTTTTTTTTTTTAATGTAATGAGATCGACTTTGCATTGGTTCGTGATAGGTGTAGTTATTATTATGTCTGATGGATCTTTGATTATGGATAAGATATGATCAGAGCTAGACCTGTAAACAACAATACTGAAATTTTATCATAATTCGTAGCTGCACATGATGAGTATTGTTCTTCCTGTTACTATTGGCTTATTGCTGCTGTTATTAAACTTGATATGAAACTAATCGAAACATCCTACTACGTGCAGCTCTTATCCCCCCTATGCGCTATACTGATGAGCCTCCAATTGACAGAATCTATCTTGGCGATACTCTACAGATCTTTTCAGCCATGATTGCAGGAATAGGAGGTGGCTTCCGGTGGCCTCTCTGTGTGTTCGGTCTGGTTGCCATACGCGACAAAGTTGATCACAATCGCAATATTATCTTCCAGCGCTCGAGGTCTGAGTGCCAAACCCTCACTGAGGAGGTTTGTAGTAACTCTTTTCATTCATTATTTTGGTTTGTTTGTTGCAAAGCTGCATTTCTGCCTAATGCATCGCTTACCAACTTCCAGCAACTACTTGCACATGTATATCATTATTTCATTACCTTGATACAATGTGATTAGTTAATTACTATGGCTCAGGGTTAACAAATTTAATTTCGTCGATGAATCTTATAGATGAGAGCCTGTTATATATGATAGATTTTTGTTGCAGTAAGGAAATCCAGATTGTACACAAAGAAATAGTCATCATTTAGCACTAGTTAGCCTCAACTAATTACTGATCAAGTGTCACACACATGTTAGTCTCAACTAAATACTGATGCAACACATCGACTGAAGTTTTTGCTCCATAATATTGGTGCAAGGAGCAGATGTTGGGTTATGGCATCCCTAGTGAAGACTAGGTGGGAACCTGACTAACTGTGCCCTAGGGTACTCCCTGAAAGCCCTTTAGGCCTTCTCTAGGGGTGGTCTAGTGGTGGATTCAGTGCCTGGTAAAAAGGCACCAAGCCAAAGGATGCTAGATCAGTTGGTCTAGGCACTCCGGCGGCACCTCCCAAGTCCTGAGTTTTTATCCCAGTGGGAGCGAATTTCAGGCTGGGTTAAAAAAATTCCCTCGCCTGTCCTCATACCAAAGGACTGGGGGAGCCCTGGCCCAAATTCTCACTTGGGTGACGGAAAGGCCACCGTGTATGGATGGGGGTGGGGGGTCAGGGGTTTTCTTGCCGAGTGGGAAGGCACTTTCTTCTTAATTTGAAAGCTGCGGCGGCAGTCCCGGTCGAGTTTTTTTTTTTTAAGCACCAAAGATGATGGGCCCTTTGGGCTTAGTTTTGGCTCTCCATGAGGGGGACAAATATCTCCTTTGCTCTCTCCTGATGAATGTTTGTTTAACTGTATATTTCTTTTCCACTCTCCTGTCCTCTCCTTTCACTCTATATTTCACTGTACATGGATGTTTGTTTAATTCATATGCATCGAATCCCATTTTGGGTTCGGTTCCTGTCTTAAGGCAAGATTCAACTCTGCTCCAGTGGTGTGGCATCAATGGCATCATCAATTCTTGGCCTGACATCTCGTAGCAGGAATTGGTTTCTGTCCGCCACTGGAGAGGGTCTTACCTGATCCCACCAACACATATAAGCTGAGTCCATTTTGTCCTTTTGTCTCTTTTATTAAACTACTGTCATATTCTTTGTATTCTTGTGAGTGTTTTAGTATTTTCTTCCTTCTCTTGGCCTGACAGTTTTAGCCTTTGTTTGTTGTAAGGCTTTCTTAGAATTCTACATAAAAACTTGACCTGTGGGGGTGTAGACAGCCCCTGGGCATTTTGCTAAGAAGAACTTCTCATGCCTTAGACCTGTGCTTTGGCGTGGGACAAGTGATGGGATTTTTTTTTTTTTTGAACGCAAGTGATGGGATTTTTTTTTTTGAACGCAAGTGATGGGATTTTTTTAACCCCGTCGTGAAATTTGCCCCCCCACGAGGGGTAGAACCTAGGACCTGGGGAGCGCTACTAGAGCCACCTAACCAATTCAGCTAGAACACATATGAGTTATATTATGATTGTTTGCGCAGAACAAATATCCTGCTAGTAGAGCCACCTAACCAATTCAGCTAGAACACATGTGAGTTATATTACGATTGTTTGCGCAGAACAAATAATATCATATCCTTTTTGTCATTGGTGGATTAAGCTAGCATTTTTATCTTACATCTGATAGTGTGCACCCTATGCCATTTACTTGAGTGCTGAATATTTCTTTTCTATTCTTCCACTTGAGTTCATATTTTTATTTTTATTTAATTGTTGCATGCAGGATCCATATTTAGTACTCACAGGTCCTGCTCGTGCTGTTGTGTTTACGGGTCCTGTAACCTTTGAGGTTTACCTGAAAGTGAAGGGCCCTACTGAACTCGAGGATAGAACTTTATGCTGTCTTGCTGAGGAAATGCGAGACTCAGGAGCGCCTTATTCATACATGTTCCATCGAACTTACAGTTGCAAGTTTAGCACAGTGGAGTTTACACTTGGGCATATTACTTCCTCTGTCGAGGCCACAATATCTGTTCGAGTTATCAGTGGTTCATGGCCACATGGTTTTCAGGGTGAGTTTGCTGCCTGTTTGGTTAGAACCGGTGATATTTTTCATGGTTCTAAGCATGAAGGTCCTGTTATTGGAGGTAGGACCCGTAGTACCAGTGTTGATCACAAGAAAATCACCCTGCTTAGTTTTGGAGATGAGAAAGTGCCTGTGCTTGATGATGGTGTGATTGAGCTTTCTCGTAGTGTTGTTTCTGCTAAAAGTGACAGCAACCTGGAAGTTTCTGTTAGGGCATGGCAAGATAGTAACAATGCTGTGCAAGCTATGGCGGCATTTGCGTCCAAGGAAGCAGGCAGAAGCTCTTGTACGGTTGACATAGGATCCTGTAAAATGGTGGTTATTGTGGCCTGGTCGCTCATTTCGGATTGGCCGGAATCTCGTTGAGAAGTTAAGCCGGTTTTGGTTTTCTCCATCACATTGAATGTTTGGACACATGTATGGACTATTAAATATAGACTATTTACAAAACTAAAAACATAAGTAGAGAGTAATTTGCGAGACGAATTTTTAAGCCTGATTAGTTTATGATTGTAATTTTTAAATAAGACGAAAATGGTACAGTACCTATTAAAATTTACCAACCTATCGAAACACCCCCTAAGCCTCGGCATTTAATGATGTGAAATAGTAGTTACCAACCTATCTAAACACCCCCTAAGCCTCAGCATTTAATGATGTGAAATAGTAGTTCAAGAAGTGCCTCAGCATTTAATGATGTGAAATGGTAGTTCAAGAAGTTTCAGAATTGTTAGGAGCGTTGTCACAGCATAAAGTGGTATTTACATGTAAGGTAGGAGTAGGTGAAAAAATAGTGGAACTGCACTTCGTTTTTTTTTCTATGATCGCTTCACTGTATGTGTCTTTCTGTAAACACTCCGGTTTGTATGATGCGCACGAATATCAAAATATAAACTCTATAATCTTTAACCGATAATTTGGCTAACAATTTTTAACTATTATAATTAGATATACTATCCAATAATCATTAGTCTATATATGGGACGTGTTTTGTGGCGGCAAAAAATCTATACGTCACAGCCGTGGCGTCAGAAACAGTGATAAAAAACAGGGGCAGCCAAGGGTCACTCACCAACCGCAGCGTCTATAGAGCAAGTACAACATTAGGTTTAACCAAGCTAACTTGGACACTTTAAAGCAGTAGGAGGAGCAATGGAGTATATCTCTGTATACTTTATTTCGAGTAACGATTATTATTATAAGACAACGGAAGGAGATACTCAAAGAAATGGTCACGTTTGTTCTGTGTCAAATAGTAAATATTAAATGTTTTGCAAGTACAAATTGTAACAGATTATTGTTTGAAGAAACGATAGTTTGGGCCCCAGCTCTGTTCACTTGTCGGAAAAGTCATGATTGAAAGTACTGTTTGCTAATTTATTGTAAGAGAAAAATATTGTTGACTAGCAGAAAAGGTACGGCTTAGGGCATGTACAACCCACACATAAGGGGTCGTTTGTACTTCAAATCTGACATACAGACAACTAAAAGACAATGCATATGACCCATAGACAGGGGGACGTCTATAAACTATTTAATATTTTGCATGTAGCCAAGATCGATTATGAATGTTATTTTGTACATCATTGTGTTGCTATTTCAATGACTGCAGATAAAAATTTAGAATCTTAATTTTCTCTATATTTGTTAGCTGAATATGTAATGCGCTAGCAGGATGTAAATAGATACATGCATGGTACACTATCTCAGTTGGAAATTAGAATGTTCAGGATGAGCTATGAAAGTCTCCACAATATTGCATTTCTCAAAGCATAAGCTGGGAGCAAGCATCACGGTTCATAAAAGCACAACTAACACAGTGAAATGCATAAGGGCTATCCTCACTACAACACTAGGGTCTTGTTTAGATGCGAAAAGTTTTTGAATTTCGCCACTGTAGCACTTTCGTTTGTTTGTGGCAAATATTGTCCAATTATAGACTAACTAGGATCAAAAGATTCATCTCGCGATTTACTGGTAAACTGTATAATTAGTTTTTATTTTTGTTTATATTTAATGCTTCATGCATGTGCCGAAAGATTCGATGTGACGAGAAATTTTTAAAACTTTTTGATTTTTAGGGTGAACTAAACAAGGCCTAGATAACAGTTTGTACCCAGCAACAGCATGCTAGGATGGTCACAAACAAGCTAACTTACAGCAGCTAAACCTTGACAGTGGCATTTAGTCGGGCACATGGTTAATTGGAGGTTTCCTTCCTGCTGGACTGAAAAATCAGAAACACTTACAGTATCTGGAAAAATTCAGAAACATTCACAGTTCCTGCAGAACTGAAAATTCAAAGACATTCAGTCTTGCTAACCGGAAAATTTAGAGACTTCACAGCTCAGGCCTTGTTTAGTTCCTGAAAAATTATGCAAAATTTTTCAGATTTCCCGTCACATCGAATCTTTAAACATATGCATGGAGTATTAAATATAGATGAAAATTAAAACTAATTGCACAGTTTGATCGAAATTGACGAGACGAATCTTTTAAGCCTAGTTAGTCTATAATTGGATAATATTTGTTAAATACAAACGAAAGTGCTACTATTTTTATTTTACAAAAAATTTTGGAAGTAAAGAAGGCCTCACTCTAAACTGAAAACTTAGAGACTTCGCGGACCACACAAAACTGAATTGGTGATGAGTCTATTCATGCTGATTTGTCAGGGTGTGCATATATCATCAAACCAGAGACAATCAGATGCTGCAGAATGCAAGCCATGGATCATGTATAAATAGTTCCCACATCGTCAGATCAGATACAGTACTACTGCAGCAAAGCAGTAGAGAGGATCGTTGAACCGAACATTGACGATGAGGTCCGGTGGATCCATCGGTGGCACCCTTGCTGAGAGCACGAATAATGGAGTCGGCCGCCGCCGCCGCACCCTTGACGACAGCACCGGTGAAGCCGTGAAGGGGACATGGATTTGCTGCACAGAAAAATCCCCCTGGCGCGAACCAGATTACGCGAGCGCCCACGCGGGATCCGAGTCATCGAAACGAAGCCTACAACGCTGCCGTGCTCGTCAGTTCCACCTCGGACCACGGGCCCTTGCCGTCGTCTCGTGAGGCGACGGGGCGAGCGTCTGCAAGGCCAGCTGAGGGTTTTTGTGCAAAAAGACCATCTCCGACTCCGAGACGGGATAGACAAGCGAACAAACTCGATCGAAGAGCATGGCACTCAAGCTTGTGAAGAAATGCATGCTAGGTGACAAACAAATCTAAGCTGCCGCTTATTATAGTGTTAGAAAACGTTAATTGGTAATGGGAATCGATTGCCAAATATTCAAAACACCATATAAATTGACTTATCTTCAAACTTAGTTCTGCACTCTCCTTCGGTTGAACTTTGATTTGGTTTGTTCAGTTTAATTCAATGTTGTTTTGGTTTGTTATAAGTAGCGTTTAAAAAAAAATTCGACTCTTATGTTCCCCAAAATAATTAATTTCTTGAATCCCATAAAGTCAAACTATCCTAAGTCTGGAAATTTCATAGAAACATGTAATGTTATTTATGATACCAAATAAATACATTATGCAAAAATTTAATGATGTATCTAGTGATAATATTTTGATATTCACTCTGTCCCTAAAAGCTTCAACTCCTAGAATCTATATCAGTCAAACTTTTTTTAAGTTTGACCAACTTTATAGAAAAAAATCAATATCTATGACATAAAATAAGTATCTTATAAAAATATATTCTATAATAATCTAATAGTATTAATTAGTACTATTAAACTTAGTGTTTTTTTCTAAAAATTCAATCAAAGTTTTAAAAGTTTAAAAGAACAACTCTAAAAGTTGAAGCTGGCACCAACTTTTTTTTCTTCTATAAACTTGGTTGCCTTTAAAATATTTTGACTTAGAACAAGTCTAAAAGTTAATCTATTTTGGTACGGAGAATATTTTAAGAAAAAAAGATTTGCATCTTGATCTTCCTGTGGTAAAAAGAAAAAAAAGGATCAACGTTTGTTTTGGCTGATCGTCTCTACAGAGGTGGCTCCGACAACTCGACAAGCTTTCTCTCCATGTGTTCTTCCCCCTTTCCTCAAAATGACGTGCGCACAAATACAATCTCACGCTGACTCGGCCTATATTCTTATCATCATTGGCTCGATTTCTCGTTTTTTTTTAGTACGCGACGACTTCGTCGTCATCACTCATCTCATCGCCTCGCCTCGTTTACCTCAATCGAGGTTGTTTTATTTGCTGAATGATGCTTCCTCGCTGACCCGCTCTCACCAGTTGCCCCGCCGATCATCCAGAGTCCCAGACCTCCACGGCACCGCTGCGTCTCCTCCATTCCAACTTCCGAGCCGCAAACCCCCCGAACCCTTCCGTGCGTGATGGACCCCACCTCGCCGTCGCCCGCGGCCCGCCGCGCCGCCGCCGTCGCGCGCCACCTCGCTGGCGCCACCGCCCCCTTCCCGGCGAGCACTCCCCTGGAACCTTCCTGCTGCCTGAGCTACGTCCCGCCGGAGTCCACCGAACGGCCGGCGGCGTTCGCGCCGGGCGACCTCAGGCTTCTGCTGGACGGGCACGACCTGCCCGCGCGCGATTGGCTCTTCCGCGCCATGGAGGAGAGCCCCCTTTTCCGCAGCCCGAGCGCGCGGACGGGCTCCAGGGTGTTCGTGGGGGCGGACTTGAACGACGGCAAGGAAGGGCAGCGGGAGGCCACCATGCGGCGGATCGCGTACCTGAAGCAGCGCGGCGTGTTCCGCGGGTGGCTCACCAAGGACGGCGCTGACGCCGAGCTCCGCAAACTAGCGCTCCTTGACTGCATCGCCATCTATGACCACTCTCTCGCCATCAAGATTGGCGTCCACTTCTTCCTCTGGTAATTTTTGCTGCAACTATTTGCAGCGTTATTGGCTGGGTCATTCGTGCATACGGCATAATTGAGTGCTTATATGCTTATTACTTCCTATTCCCAGGCTTGGTTCATGACAAATTGGTAAATTTATATTTCACTTTGCCTTCAATTTAAGTTCCATCCAGTGTTTTCGATACACTATGAACTTCTGATTCTTTTGGGTGGCTTGTGTTGTTATATTTTAAGAAAGCAGCAGGAGCTAAACAACAGAACACAAAGTTTTGCCTTAACAGTAGACGTACCTCAAGAGGCTACAAGAAATCTCCAGGCCCTTGAGATAGACAAACCCCAAAGAAACGGAAACAAAATGCACACGAAAGGCCTCCAATACTAGTTTTGAAGCACGTTGTCCTTGTTCAATTTTCCTCTTTTGTACGTAGTGCAATAGATAGAGGCATGGCTTGTGTTGTGCCATTGTATAAAATCCCTTCCTTTTCCGTGCTTTTGATTTGCCCTTCGCTTGTGCTGGATTGGCAATAGTACTAGCAAAAACCTATTGGTACACTCCCTATATCGAAGCCTTTTGTCCCAAATTATAAGCTATTATAGGTGAATTAACTCCCCCAAAGCAACAATCACATGCATACCTGCCACTAGTGTGTACCACCTGGTTCAAAATATAGTAGGCACAAAATCTCTCTATAGTTAAGGGAGTGTTATTCGTCATTTGTTTTACTCTATAATCTGTCCTAAGTTTTCTAGGATACCTTGTATTTCAGGATGGAGGGAGTAACTAATAGTGATGGCGCTGGCATTGACCAGCTGGAGGCTGCGGTTTATGTCAGCACCAGGATGCCTTTCAGTATCATTATGCTACTACTCCCTCCATCCCAAATTATAAGTCATTCCAACTTTTTTAGAGACTCAAAGCAACTCAAATTTGACCAAATTTATATTATAAAATAATAACATTTATGATACCAACTAAGTATCGTAGATTCTTCATTAATTTTATTTTCTTAGTAATACCTATTTGATGTCATAAATCTTTGTAATTTTCTCTATAATTTTGGTCAAACTTGAGATGTTTTGACTCTTTAAAAATGTTGGAATGACTTATAATTTGGAATGGAAGGAGTAGAGTTTAACATCTATCCGCACGCAAGTAAATTTGGACGCCTGGGATTGCTGCCTGGGCCTGGTAGCCTTTCCAGGGTCCAAACCGAACAAGCTTGTGTCTGAGGTTAACCGTTTTACGGAGGTCATTTCTAAGAGTTTCTTGTGGCTCTTTAGATTAAGTTTATCTAAAGCGAATGTTTAGAAATTGTACTACAGGAATGGTCTCGAAGAAGCCACCCTGTTTGTTTGTTTTTTGTAAGATTTATTTCCTTTGGTGAGAATGTGCTTATAGTACAGCAGTAAGCCACCTAGTTGTTGGTACTACCAATCAGGGCTTGGACTCTGGTTCTCACAAAACAAGGGGACATTTTTTGTGAGAACTAGAACCACATTCTCGCCCAAGGTCTTAGGTGCCATGTGCTTGTAGTGCAGTGATAAGTCACCGAAAGGCCTTTAAGGCCTTTTCTCATGGTTAGATGCAATGATTTAGTGTTTGTCTTCCATCGAGGGCTGAGCTCTTCTTTTTATTTCTTTTGGCAATTAATTTACTAAATTTTATTTCCTCATATGGAATATCTAGAATCTTAGCTAAAAGAAACTGATACTGTCATTTGTTACATCATTTACCACATACTGTTGTATGGAGTTCTTTTGTTTGCAATCTTCTCATGTTTAGTTTGTTAAATTTCTGTATGTATTCCAGGGGCAGTGCCATCAAGTTTCTTGGAACAAAGCGCCACCATGACAAGTGGTTGGTTGCCACAGAAAATTATGATATCATGGGTTGTTTTGCAATGACAGAACTAGGCCATGGAAGCAATGTACGTGCGGGGATTTGTGCTAAGCATCTTTATTATGGTATTACTTAGTAACTGTGCTGATTAAGTTCTGCTGCTGCTTCTTTGTTACAAAAGGTACGAGGAATAGAAACAATAGCAACTTATGATTCAGAAACAAGAGAGTTCATCATAAATACTCCATGTGAATCAGCTCAGAAGTACTGGATTGGTGGAGCTGCTAATGTAAGAAAACATTTCGCTTGCCTCACCATGTGCATCTGCCCTGTGCATATGGTTACAACTTACTAAAGATTTCCATGCCCTTTTGCAGCATGCAACACATACAATAGTCTTTTGTCAACTTCATATAAATGGGAGAAATGAAGGAGTCCATGCTTTTGTAGCTCAAATTAGGGATGAAGATGGAACTGTGTTGCCTAATATCCGTATAGCTGACTGTGGCCATAAGATTGGACTGAATGGCGTTGATAATGGGCGGATTTGGTGAGTACTTGTATTTACCTTTTTTGTATTATTATATACGTCGCTCAGTGTATATCATTTCTTACTTTTTACCTCTATAACAGGTTTCAGAATATACGTGTTCCTCGTGAGAACTTGCTTAATTTGGTTGCTGACGTTTTGCCAGATGGGCAATATGTTAGCATGATAGATGATCCAGATCAGGTCTCTCTCTCTCTCTCTCACACACACACACACACACACACACGCAGTATGTGACAAGGATTTCTTATTCTTCTTTTTCTTAAGAAGTTGCAATGTTGATTTGCAGAGGTTTGCAGCTTTCCTCTCTCCGCTTACACTTGGTCGAGTAAACATTGCAGTTGACTCAGTCTACATTTCAAAGGTGTATTGCAAGGCATTTTCTTCTCTTGTAAACACAGAAAAAGTTTTGCTGATGAATTTAACAAATATAATAGCCCCCAACCTCGCAGTAATTTGCTTTTAGAATTTAAACAGTTAATCAAATTTGTCCCAGTAAAAGGTAACCGGCCAGCTTGACCGAAATGGAACATCACTCATTTTGGCAAGGGAAAGATAACAAGTTGAATTGTTTCTCACAAAAACCTAGTTGTAGAGAATAGGAAAAACACCACACACACCCTTACGGTTGGTGATGAGTATAGTGGAGCTGGCTTGTGTTACAAGAATGGGTACAATACAAGATATACAACTCTATCTCTAACACTAGCACATTTGAACAAGCAATGAAATTATCTGTGACTTGATTGTTTATTTGAAGGAACTGATTCAACTTTCTGCCAGCAAACATAGGTTGATTTGTTAAATAACTAACTTGGCAAGTTTGATGAGGAATGTGCCTTGTTCAGTGTTGAAGCATGGATACAATCGTATTACAAAATAATGACATGCCTTTTACTTTCCATGCATACAGGTCAGCCTAGCGATTGCTGTGAGATACAGTTTGTCAAGGAGAGCCTTTTCAATTACACCAGATGGCCCTGAAACGTTGTTGCTTGATTATCCCAGTCACCAGCGACGCCTTCTACCACTTCTAGCAAAAGTGTATGCTACTAACTTGCTGTATCTACAGTTAATATTTAATAACAGTCATAATACAAGTTCTTACTCTCGGCTATTTTTGTGCTAATCTAGTTGCTAAGCTGTGCATTATATTACCTTCTTGTGCAAAGCTTCCATACTACAGTTCAACTAATCCATAGCACTTCTTCCTAACAGTTATCATTTCACTATACTTCCTGGTGCAGATGTCTGATGAGTAGTGCTGCTAATTTTATGAAAAATATGTATGTAAAGAGAACTCCTGAAATGAGCAAAGCCATACATATTTACTCTAGTGCTCTGAAGGCAACACTAACTTGGCAGAATATGATGACTCTTCAGGTATTATTGAGTGTTGAAAGAGCTATTATTATGTTTCTTTATTCCAGTCACTATTTCTCACAGGACTTTCTTTTAAATGTATTAGGAGTGTCGTGAGGCCTGTGGCGGTCAAGGTCTAAAGACTGAGAACCGCGTAGGAGTTTTCAAAGCTGAATTTGATGTCCAGTCCACATTTGAGGGTGATAATAATGTTCTAATGCAGCAGGTTATTGTTGTTTTCAGTCATGCATCTGTTTTTATCAAAGGTGCTTCGTGTGGTTGTAACAATTTAACCTTGTTTAGGTAAGCAAAGCACTTTATGCTGAATTTTTGGGTGCACAAAAGAAGAAGCGGCCATTCAAGGGATTGGGTTTGGAACACTTAAATGGCTCAACCCCTGTTATTCCTGATAAGCTGACAAGTAACATATTAAGGAGCTCCAAGTTCCAGGTAAAGAATCATAATTTAGTTTGTCACTTCTAATATATCCCTGGCATGACATAAACTCAATCATTGAGTGTGGATTTGTTCACATGAATAGATGGACCTATTCTGCTTAAGGGAGAGAGATTTACTGAAGCAGTTTGCAGAGGAGGTTTCTCTCCATCTTGCACAAGGCGAAAGCAGAGAAAAGGCTTTGATGCTGGTAAAAATCAGATTTCAGTGTGCACTATTGTCCACTGTTATATAATTTCTTTGTCATTGATACAAGTGATATTTTCCCAGAGTTACCAACTTGCTGAAGACTTAGCTAGAGCGTTTACTGAGCGTACAATCCTCCAAATATTTCTGGAGGATGAGAGGAATGTCCCTTCTGGTTCCCTAAAGGTATATTCACACTACTGTTTTTAGTCCTCAATTGTATCATTTGCTAGCTACTACAGTTGAATAACAAAATCTTTCCTTTGATCTTTTCATTTCTGGGTGAAATCACGCAAAATATTTCATTGTAATCCTTCTATAACCTTTTGCTATCATTTCCAGGAGGTACTGGGTTTGCTGAGGTCTCTATATGTTATGGTGAACATAGATGAATCCACATCTTTTCTAAGATACGGGTATCTATCACGTGACAATGTAGCCCTTGTGCGGAAAGAAGTCTTGAAAATGTGCAGTGAACTCAGGCCCCATGCGCTTGCTGTTGTCAGTTCTTTCGGAATCCCTGATGCCTTCCTTAGTCCACTTGCTTTTGACTGGATTGAGGCAAATACACTGTCAACCGGGAGCCACTGATCTCAAGTTTCACATACGAGCCAGGTTACCCAGTGAAAGTACTGAATATTGATGGCGGAGCATACAAACCATATACTGTAATATAATAACTACAGGAGCACTTGATGCCTCACAACAATTGTTGTGAAGTGTATAGCTGGAGAGGCAGATGCTGGTCCGAGATGCAGGTGGTGATTCGTGAAATCCTGTTTTGTATAATAGTTTTCTTGAATATAAAGCGAACGTAGCCTTAGGCTGCGGTCCATGTAATGGGGTTTAACCGAGTTGTTCAACAGTAAATAAAGTCTTTAGTGCTGCTACAGGATGTTCAAGTGCCCCTGAAAGGGAATCAAATAAGCTTGTGTCGATCCATGTTCAAATTCATGTTGATATTATTCTTAGTGATATTTTGCTGAAGTGAATAACCTGAGACATACAAATCCAGATCATGACATACTGACATAATAAGCGAAATAAAGCCAATGATTCTGACCATTCTTCTGAAAAAATATCTCCTACACTTTTGCAAGGTTTCCATGACAATTATACAACAAAAAATGGCATCTCAGGAATTACACCGATCATCATTGTACAAATGGATGATCAATCAAATCATTACAAATTAGACCTTGACCTACCCTATCTACAGAACGAATGTCAGTCTCGACAGCAGCTCTTGTCAGTTCCAAAAAGTGCCTGAAAATTACCCCTGCTTAGCAATTCGAAATTCCAAAGGTGTCATCATACCTTCCCCTGATCGCCTAACGCCCCATAGGCTTGTCACACATCAAAACCTTCCTACTGGCGTATGCACCTTCGGCAGTGTCACGTATAGTACCACGCCACCCCATGGCGTTTGTTATTTCTTTGATCTCCTGTATAACTTCTTTCCGGTCACGAATATATGCTTTACCACCTGGTCTGAGTATCCGGTCCATCTCCAGCAAGATGCTAGAGATATTACACCTACAAATATTCAAAGTATGTAGTTAGAATTTACATCCTGATCAGCTATCCAGGTAACAGTAGACTCACACAAAAGGTTTAAAAAGTATTCATGTCCAGAGGTATCTCTACAAATTTAGTTAGCAAGACTTATGAGATACGGATCTTGAACAAAATTACACTTCCGCTACTGTTGTTAAAGCAAACCGAACAGATATAAAGATTTGCCACTTTCTCCGGAAATAATGAAGAATAAGTCTTTTTTAGCCCCTCAACTGTAGTGTTTGTCTAATTTGTACCCCAAACTACAATACCGTTCAAATCTTATATCCAGCTGCCAAAAGTGGTGAATTTTGTAACCCACCCCACACACAAATAAAAAAAAATAAAGAGCAACTTTCAGAATTAAATGTGTCGATTGGGTGCAAATCAAAATATTCATATTAGACTGTGGGACAAAAATTTCCATCTTGCTCTATTAAATATTAATGCTCACAAAAGTGTCATGTCACTGCTGATCTGGCACATGTGCTATCATGGACTCCAAAACCCACTGCAACATAATGCAATGCCACTTAGAGGGCTCATGATATAAATTGCACAGGCTTTGATAGTTAAGGTAAGATTTAAACAGTATGACAGTTGAGGATGAAAATTAGACAAAGGCAAGAGTCCAGGGGCTAAACTGGACTTATTCTGAACTTCCAATGATTAAATAAAGGACATACCTTTTCTGCTCCTTTGAGAAAAGACCAGATGCGTGCAGCAGATCATACGTCCTAGGGTATGTATCAAAGGGCTCACACCTACCATGGAAAAGGCAACATAATATTCAATTCAGGGCAGAAATTTTGATGCTCTAAATTTAATAAAATTACATCAAAACAAATAATAAGCTTGCTGACTATTATAATCAGGCACACTGGTTAAAACTAATCTATGACCACTCATTCTGATTTGTGAATTCTGATAAAGAAGAATTCATAGCGGTCCAGGAATACAAGAGGCAATCAGGAAATGGTGCAAATGATTCACTGTTCTCTATCCAGAACAGTATTGATTGCAGTATATAAGATTTAAAGTAAACCATTTTGAATCTAGAAAAAATAGAAAATAATATTTAAAGAACCAAGAATGTACAAAGAGTACCAGTCATGAGCTACTCCAAGAAGCCCCCGATCAAAAATTACAGGTAATGTATTTGGCTCACTAATAGGAACAACATTCATCACCCACCAATCAAGTTTCCGGCTGATCAATGCAGCTGCAAACCTACATACAAAATGGGAAGTAAAAACAAGACAGACAAAAATAAACAAGACTGCCTCATCTCCATACATAAACACAGAAGATTCAGTTTTCTAGATTCTTTTATCTGCAAAGGGTAGCTAGCCACCAACAAGCAAAATAGAAACAAGAATAGATTTCCCAGAATGGATAGGGTTTCACTACAACTATCACAGTTAAAAATATTGAACAATTAGATGCGAAGAGATTCATTTCAAACTAAGTGGTTGATAGAAGTAATGTGAGCACATATTTATTTGTACTAAATATAGCACAACATCGTCAAACAGTTCCCTAAGAAAACATTTGTCTTCCCATCCAGAGATGACCTTGTTCAGCTAATCTTTGTTTGCAGACTCCAGCTTATTTAATTACTCCCACAACAGTGCAGATCTCATTAATGAAAATAAAATACTTCCTCTGACATAAGTCCACTTAGGTTTGTCTTAAGCCACATTTTTAGATTTGACCATCAATATCTTAAATTTCACATGAGTTGACAGCACAAGGGCTTAATACATAACTCTGTGTCAGATAATATATTCATAGATATTGCTAGTCAAAAGTGCCATGTTGGCAACCATGTAGAAGTTCTAATGAAGTTATATTTGTGGTCAGACATCCAAGGAAGCAAATGAAAGGAAGAGATTTGAGAAAAATACCCTCCAAATCCAGCCCTCATATCCATTACATTTCGGAGTTTGAACTTCCTCCACTTAAAGACACGGATATAACCATCAATTATGTCCTCCCAAAATTTTGTTTCTGCTTTGAAAAGCTCATTCTTTGATGAGTAGGCATCCATTTCAACACCTTGAAGCCTCTTTGGTGGCTCCATTAAGCGTGCAGGCCATTGAACAGGAGTTGGTGCTTCGGCATTCTCTGGAAGCCGACTAATACATGCTTTCAGACTAACATACCTGAGATAAAATAGAATGTAAAGAATAATAAAATTGGGGGGTTGCAGCATAGATATGTACAGGGATGACTGCCAATGTGACAAATGAGATCAGATAAATCCATATAAACTTACAGTGCAATGAGATCTGATATAAAGAATACAGTCTCATCAAAACAGAACTCAGCAGCAGTAAGAAAGGCTAGACCCAGCTTACAGAAGAGGATTCTAAATTGATATGTATTCCAATAATTATAGCAACAGGCTAAATGAGTTAGACAAATACCAGACATCATCTGGGTTATCATCAGCATCACAAAGTGGAGGTTTGACTGCAGGACCACGATTCATGTAGCAAGAGTTATTTAAGGGTTTCCTCCACATAGCAATATATCCCTCTTTCTTCACAAGCTCCCAACAAAGTCGGGTAGTGAGGTCTTCCATCTCTGCACATGATTTTGTATATGAGCAATAGTTTCCAGACAAACAAAAGAAAACACAAGTCATTGAATGTAAGCATATCAAACTGATGATGCAAAAAATCTAGACAAGAGAAATACTTATCACAGAATATATTCCATAGTGTTTTAAAATTTTAAATAAAATCAAGAGCAACTTCTCTAAACCCCTTAGCATTAAAGGAGTCCTCACTCCTCAGTTATAATAGCAATTTGATAGGAAGCGTTTTCATCTTATATAGATATAGTTGTGCATGGATATATTATTATTACGCTCAAAGTTCACATGCCATTAACAGGTCAGTGGATAGTCACAATAATGCTAAAATGGTAAATAACTATCATGCAAATTAACTTTTGTGAGGGCACTTAGCATATGGTGAGAAGGACAAGTTCAGGTCAAAGTACATAAAGTTGAACTAATAAGGCAAGGAGTTTTAAATAAATGTTAGATATATGTATACAGGAACACTGGCTATTTCACATCAACAAACACAAACTTTACATTTGCCAGCTATAAGTACACAGGATAGTAGGCACTAAAAGAATGAATTTGATTATGACAAGTCTTGAACATTACAGAAGAGCTACCAAACTCATACATGAGTTGTATGTTATCACCCTAACAAAACAAAAGGTACAAAACAAAAACAGTAAGTAGAAAATACCTTTCCATGCCTCTTGTTGGGCCTCTTCATGCTTATAAACAGGTTGGGCTGCCCAAGCAAAGTAGCCTCCAGCTCTAAGCAATCTATTAACTTCCAGGAGCAGGATACCATCTTCAAATAAACAAATACAATAACAAAACTTAGGCAAACTTGGAAAGTACATAGATAAGTGGCACATCATCTTTGTGGTCAAGTTTAAATGAAAAGATATTTTTATTTAAAAGATATTTTCTGCTTTGAGAATCACGAAATAAATTCAACATCTAACACTGACAAATCTATTCTTTGAGATATGAACAAAATATCATCCCTGCAGACCTAGACGGAAAGACTAGGAAAATTGGGAAAAGAGATAAGTGAGCATTCAGCCTAACTGCGAAGATACAGCATGGCAACAAACAAAGAGTGCATTGTTAATTAAAAAAATAATTATATAGTAATCACAGCTCACCATCACGAGTCCAATTTATTCGGCAACGTGAGCAATGGATTATGTCAAACGCCTGGCTTGGATATAATAATCGGCGTGTTGCAAATGCTGCTACCATTGCAGGCACACCACGTTCAAGAGCAAACTGTATCTGATTTTCATGAACATCTTTTGGAGCTATGGACAATGTCAGGACATCACGTGAAAGTAAATATGCACCAAAACTTGCTACTCCGCAGCCAACGTCCAGGACAACTCTAGTATGAGATCCAAATGCAACATTAGGTACCATCTGGATGAACAGAGGGAACAGGTTGCTGTAGTCAGAGTCCGGATTAAATCTTAAGCAGTTTGAACAATATTTGACATCAAACCTGGGAAATCTGGTCTAAGTATTGATTAGCTCCATGAATGAATTGAGTTCCGCCTCCAGGAAATCTGAACTTATCTTTGACCTTGGTGATCCAATTCTGTCCTCCTTTGTCATCAACCAATCTTGTGTGAGGCACATTGCTAAACCAGACCTGCATCCAATCAAATAACATATTAGAAAGTCATTTAACTTCAAATTTTTGGTTTCTGCAAAATCAGCCAAGTCAATAGTTGAATACTTGTGCATTCATCAAATGTCAGCATAAATCATGAAATGCAGCTTAAGTCCTTGTCGCAAAACCATAAAATTCAAAGAAACATGGCAATTAAAAAAACAAGGTTTATCATCAACTTCCGCGTAGATTGTGGATGAAGGTCAGCCTTACCATATTAGTGCTCTATCGTAGTAACATGTATACACCGAAATTGCCAGTACATTCGGGTTTCTACTGAAATGGCAAAGGCCAACACCAATACATGCTCACCTCATCTCTACTCCGAGGCCAGGGGATGGGCGCCTTGTACCCGTTGGGCGCCGGCACCAGGCAACTGAGACCCTTGTCCTTGGCAGGGCAGTGCCGCTCAAACCGCTCCCCGCGCTCCGTCGAGGGCAGCCGCTTGATCTCCTCCTCGTTGTCGAGGCAGGGTATGTACTCCCTCATGCTCTCGGGGCAGACCGGGAACCTCCCAATCCGCACCCTGGGTGGTCCGCCGCTGGCGCCCCCGTTGCTAGGCTCCTGCGGGGCGGTGTCGTCGGTGGCCAGATCAGTGTCGTTGGCGCCGATGCTGCCGATGTCGAACTCGTCCTGCATAGCGCCATCCTCGCCGACGATGCCGAGGCGCGCTGGTGGTGGAGGAGGGAGGAGGGGAGGCGGCGGCGCCGGTGTCGGCGGTGGTAGTGAGGGCGGGGGCCAGGCATTGGGAGCAGGAGAAGCAGGCGGGGTGGCGGGGGTAGGGATCAGGGACTGGTCGAAGGAGATGTTGGAGTTGGGGGAGAGCGCGACGGCAGGAGAGCGGGAGGAGGACCTGGGCGCCGACGAGGAGGCGGCGGACGAGAAGAAGACAAGGCGCGGGGAGGCGTTGGGCCAGTGGTAGCCAACGAGGAAGGCGAGCGCAACGGCGAAAGCGAGAACGGCGGCGCGGAGGAGGTGCGGGCCGCGGAGCAGGTCGGCGCCGTGCGCGCCCAGGGCCTTCATGGCTGGGCCCTCGGGCCTCGGGAGATGTCGGCGCCGTGCCTTGCGTCTGCGTCGTTCGGGACGATGCGTATGGGATGGGATCGCCGAAGGCCAGGGTCAGTGACGAACTTGGGCCACTGTAGACTGCAGTTTAACCTTTTCCATTTTTTTTGTCTTGTGGACCCAGCTGTCAGCAAGGCTACAGCTATCGAGGCTGCCCAAGGGAAATTAGACCTTGTTTAGTTCCACCTTAAAATCTAAAATTTTTCAAGATTCCCTGTCACATCGAATCTTTAGACACATGCATAGAGTAATAAATATAGATGAAAATAAAAACTAATTATACAGTTTGATCGAAATCGACGAGACAAATCTTTTGAGCCTAGTTAGTACATGATTAGACAATATTTACTACAAATAAACAAAAATGCTATAGTGTCGCAAAATTTTTCAATTGACGAACTAAACACGCCTTAGTTCACCCAAAAAACCAAAAAAACATTTAAGATTTTCCATCACATCAAACCTTGCGGCACATACATAAAACATTAAATATAGACGAAAACAAAAACTAATTACACAGTTTGTCTGTAAATCGCGAGACGAATCTTTTGACCTTAGTTAGTCTATGATTGAACAATATTTGCCACAAACAAATGAAAGTGCTACGTAGTAAAATCCAAAAGGTTTTCACATCTAAATAAGGCATTAGGCCTTGTTTAGTTCACCCAAAAATCAAAAGTTTTCAAGATTCTCCGTCCCATCGAATCTTATGGCACATGCATAAAATACTAAATATAGACGAAAATAAAAACTAATTGAACAGATTGTCTGTAAATCGCGAGACAAATCTTTTAATTCTAATTAGTCTATGATTGAATAATATTTACCACAAACAAACGAAATTACTACAGTACCAAAATACAAAAACTTTTGACACCTAAACAAGGCCTTAGAGAACGGCGTGGCCTACTGCGCCATCGTCCAGCTCGGCGGCGATGCTAACATCCATTTGTGCCGCTACAGTGACGGAGCTTGGCCGAACAAATAGACGAACATAGTTTTAGTCCCACCAAAAACCAAAAACCAAAAACATTTTAATATTTTCCATTACATCAAATCTTATGACATATGCATGAAGTATTAAATATAGATAAAAACAAAAACTAATTATACAGTTTGATAATCTTTTAAGTCTAGTTACTTCATGATTGAACAATGTTTGTCAAATAAAAACGAAAGTGCTACAGTAGTGGAAATAAAAAAAAATTTACAACTAAACAAGGCCTATGTAATTAAGCTCTAAACATTAATAAGCAGTGCTAAAATTACTGTTTACGTAATAAAGATTAAGGTGAGTAAGGGAACTATGCCCGCTTTAGCCTCAACTAAGCTCCGCCCGTGTACCGCTATGACACCGATATGGAATGATTTCAAATAAAAATACAACTAATCTTAGAAGCGTCTGGATTCTGAAAACCTGATAAAAAGGAATAAAGAATCACGGTAGAAAGAAACCAGACGGGTGGGATAACACAGGGTTAAAAAAAATCCAAACTCAAGAATCCGTGAATCCACGAGAAGGTAGATATCGGCTAGTTTGCAAAAATTTTTAAGATTCCTCGTCACATTGAATCTTTGGTTGCATGCATGAAGCATTAAATATAAACGAAAATAAAACTAATTGCATAGTTTATCTGTAATTTGTGAGATAAATCTTTTGAGCCTAGTTACTCCGTGATTGGACAATGTTTGTCAAATAAAAACGAAAGTGCTACAGTAGCCAAAAACTAAATTTTTTGTAAACTAAACAAGGCCATTTATTGGATTCTTCTTAGGTCTGGTTTAGATTAAAAAAAATTTGGATTTTGCCAATGTAGTACTTTCATTTGTATTTGTTAATTATTGTCCAACCATATATTAACTAGCTTAAAAGATCTGTCTCATAAATTACAGAAAAATTGTGTAATTAGTTATTTTTTATCTATATTTAATGCTCCATGCATGTGCTGAATCGATGTGGCGAAAAAACTTTAAAAAATTTTGGATTTCAGGTGCAACTAAACAAGACCTTATGGACACATGCCTTTTTGTATTGTAGTTTGTGTTAGAGTGGGCACGAGCCGATAGCCTCTCAGGTCTAGATCCATAAGAGCCCACAACATATTCAGATCTTAGGCCTAACTAAACCCTAAAAACTAATCTGTTAGGTGAGAATTGCCCCCGTCTTATATATTGTGCTCCTCATCATCAAATGTCGATATAGGACTAAACCTAACGGAATATGCCAATTCACTATTGTATATCCCTTAAATAGTTTAGATTATTCTACTACTATTATCTCAAGGTAAAATCTAGAAACCAAACGAGTAGGGACTTTTTTACCTACAAAATCCAGATTCTGAAATTACTGTTGAAGAATCTAGATTCTAAAAATCCATAGGTATTCAGACGAGACCTTAGTCAGGACTTGTTTGATGTAAATCCAAGTCCTAATAACTTCATATGTACTCTCTCTCTCTCTCTCTCTCTCTCCTTCCTTAATTGCAGTTTTCACTTATTAAGAAATCAAACATACTAAAACTTTGATAATATATACATACAAAAAATATTAATATTTACGATACACAATTAATATTATTAGATATATTTTGAATCTATTTTAAATTTTTTATAAAAAATATTTGAAGATACAAATATTACTAATATTTTTGTAGACCTAGTCAAACTTAAATCGTTTTGACCGATAATAACATAGCAACACATAAAAGGAAAAGAGAGAGAGTACCAATACATGTGGATAAATTGAGGTATATTATGGTACAACCAAACAAACCTCTTGCAGTGTATAAAACATCATAGACCAACCATTTTGAACCAAAATCATGTTATCTGCCGACTTAGTTGGAAGTGCTCACAGGGATAGAGTTTGTGCGCATGTGTTCATATGGGTAAGTGTACGTGCGTTGTGAGTGTCTGCATTATACTGTGTAATTCTAAAAACAATAAGCTAGTGACAAGAAACCACCTTAAAAAAACTAATGACAAAGAGCCAGGTGGAGGGTTGTTAGCCATCAGTATAGACCAACCATTTGTACCAGAGCTCCCTACGTCCAATAGATTTTGCCTAGAGCCCTAGAACATTGCAATCTACAAAGAGCACTCAATTGTTTTTTCCAATGTGCAAAGTTAAAGATCCAACAACAAGCTAGTGACAAGGAACCACCTTAGAAAAACTAATGACAAGGAGCTAGGTGGAGGGTTGTTGGCCATCACTATAGGTATGTGTCAACTTATAAGTGTTGTGAAGCAGATGACTCTTCGAATACACACCTGTTCAAAATGCCTCTCTAAATAGACACCTCTTCAAAAGTGATCTCATCAAAACTAGAGTAGCCATTAGTAACTGTATTACATAGTTAATTATTACGGCCACTAAAGAGCAGATCCTTTTACACACAGAGTGCGAATATGGTTACCTTGACCTTTGGGGAGAAGACAGTTTTTCACCACTCCACCTCATCATGTATATATATTCTATCATCAGATCAATGCAGTTCGAAAGAGAATATGTGGCAGGGGAAAGAGATGCATCTCTGCTCTTTTACCATTGCATATATCGATGGCTATTAACTTGTGCACATCTCTTATCCTACAGGAGCTTGAAAGTTGAAAATGAAAAATGAACTAGAACTAGCAGCAAGGGATAGCAGCTCCCAATCTTGACAACAATTAAGCAAAACAACGCAGCTGACAACGCAAAACAACGCAGCTGACGACGTATCAGAGCGACAGCGTTGCTAAGGCCATTGCTCAGTGCAAACAGACAAAGAAGACAACAAACCATTTAAATATAGACCTAGAAATCAATCTTACAAATAACAGCAAGACTGATATATATTAATAATACAAATGCATCTGATGATTTGAGTACAGAAACAGTCAGATAGCTTTATAATGTGCCACCAAAAATGCCAAATATAGACATTTCATCAAAACAGACACAGGAGAACATGAAAAACTCGCTGAAAATCAGCCCCCCTCTGCCAGACGTTAGCTTGCTGTTTGCTTCAATTCCGGTAATGCGGTGTGCCACACTTGTGCTCAGCTAGTGCGCTGAAGCACGCTAAAACTGGGGCGCTCATTTGTTGTGGCCAGACCTACGACGACCCTATATACTGCTAGAGCCAAAGAGAACCTTATTTTGTAATCAGGCCCACATGCTCGCCAGCATAGCAGGGAAGGGACCAGTGAACGCTGAATCTCAGCACACAGAAGCCTAGGTCACATATACCATGACTGACACCGGCCATTTTCGGTGTGAAATCAACCAGACCTTGTGCAACAACATTTCTATCATCATCGACTTGTGAAGCCACCACATCAACTTTCAGTTGTCCACATGGTTCCACAGAAACAACACATCTTGAAAGCTCAATTACACCATATTTGTTGAAATTCATTCTGCCATATCGAGAATCTAGTAGCACAATAGCACCATGACTGATACTGGCTGTACGGGACATGATTTGTCCTCGAAAATGATCCGGCCATGACCCACGAACAACTCTCACACGGACTGTGGCCTCAACTGATTGAACAAGAAACGCAACTGCAAACTCAAGTTTACTTCGTTTGCAGCGGGTATATATTGTAGTTAAGAAAGGAGGTTCCTCATAAGAATCTTGATGGCTGTATTCAAACACACTGAAGTTGAGCACCTTATCTTCAGACTCAGTTTTGCACTTTGCTTTCAGTTGAACTTCGATAGTAACTGGATCAATTAACACCACAGCACGAGAGGGGCCTGTCAACTGCAAAATGGGATCCTGCAAGCATCACCATTTATCAATAGATTATTACTAGTTGTGATGTCAGGTTTTTTCCAAAAAAAAAGAGCAAGGAACAAGGCTACATAAGCAATGAGGAAGGACAATATAAGAAATCTATTATTAATGAGGACGGTAGTCAATCCAATATGAATGAAAATGCAAATTTGGCCTACTTGACCATAGAAAGGCCAAACTTGCATGTTACACAGTACTCCCTCAATTCCAAATTATAAGATGTTCAATTCCAAATTATAAGATGTTTTGGCTTTTTACATTGCTTTTACTATGACAGTGTATATTTAATTGCATATCAAAAGCTATGAATTTTAAAAGGCTAAAATATCTTATAATTTGATGAAAGAGGGGTAGTAACATTTAATATTGTTGTTCACGAAGACAAACGCAAATAATAATAACATAAACCATTATAAGTAGAACATCAATCAGCCATTATAAAAGCGTTAAATTAAAAGTAGAAAAATGCATACTGAAGCGAGCTAAACATCTAGCAAAACAAAGAAAATGGACGAAGAAAAAAAGAAATTGCATGGCATGTACCTCTTGAGTTATGATTTGGCAACTATCCCTAGTGCGGTCGAAAAGAAGGTTTCGTCTAGGATCTGCGGAGTCCCTGGTGGCAATCAAGCCATAAACGTGCAGTGGCCAGTGGAGACCTTCCTCCTCTTTAAGTTCGGCGACTTTAGCGGAGAAGAACTGCAATCCGCCCTGGCGTATGGCATTCTTTGGGAAGGGTCTAAACGTATAGCGCATGGAGGGCACAGCTGCATCAGGGAAGGATTTGATTAATCGATCTAGGAGAGATAATCGGGCTGGAATATGAGTTGGCTTGGCTTACTGATGTCCTCGAAGGAACCGTAGTCACTGGCATAGCAGAGTTCCCATGTTCTACGGAACCCAACGATTTCGAAATCATCGTCGTCCTCCTTCTCATCCTCGAATCGACCTCCGTCCGTCCTCCCCCTTTCGCAGGCGATAGTAGGTGTCCGTGCCTTCTCCTGCCCCATCTTGCCTAACTCACAAGCCATCCGACCCGATCCGATCTGATGGGATTTTAAACCTGGGTTTCACAGGGGATTTTTTTTTTTTGCATACAAAAACGCAAAATTTCTTGAACCTGGACGTGGACGGGAGCGGACCTTGACTGGAGGGAAGGCGCGGTCGGACGCCGTTGCTAGAGAATCCGATGAATGGACGACGGTGCGGCGTGCGAAGGCGCCGCGAATCGGCTAGGGTTTGGGTTGGTTCGCTTCTTGCGGCTCTTTCCTAACTCCTACGGGTCACTGACGCTCGCGGAACCTCGCTTATTAGAGGCCGCTACGTCGCCGCGCGGCCGCGGCAATCCGAACGTTTCTACGAGTGTGTCTCGTTGCCATTCGTTTCCAAGGCCTGGTTTAGTTCACCCGAAAACCAAAAAGTTTTTAAGATTTTCCGTCACATCGAATCTTGTGGCATATACATAAAACATTAAATATAAACAAAAACAAAACTAATTACACAGTTTAGCTGTAAATTACGAGACGAATCTTTTGATTTTAGTTAGTCTATAATTGAATAATATTTGTTACAAGCAAACGAAAGTACTACAGTACTTTTCGGAACTAAACAAGGCCCAAGCCTGGCTAGCTTTTAAAGTCATGTTAGACTTCACCTGTCTAATATAAGTCAATACTCACTTGTTTGGTTAGAGACATTGGTCAAGTCTAGCTAAGTTTGAGTATGTTTGGTTAGCCGGTTTGGCTTGAATACACTCACTCATTTCTGAAGCTGGTATGTTCACCTCCTTTGCAACATTACATCGAACAGGTGTGGTGCATGAAGCCGTGCTCTTCCACAGTTCCGTCCACTACCACCATTGCTAGCACCTTGGCCAGCAGCTTCTTCGTCGCAACAGCCAGCCACCGTCCAAGACCAAGAACCACCGCGCGGCCACCGTCCAAGACCAAGAACCACCGCGCGGCCACCGTCGCAACAGCCAGCCACCGTCCAAGACCAACAGCCAGCCACCTCCAAGACCAAGAACCGCCGTACGCCACTGAAACCGCCGCGGCCATCAGAACTCGTCGTCCTCACCGCGCAGCAGCAAGCGGTTCGAGCTCCGCGCCGTCGGGGGCCCGGCTCGTGGCACCGGGACGGCGAGCGGGATGGGCACGTCATACGCCTCGTCCTCGATGGGCCAGGAGCGGTCACTGGCGAGGTAGGCGGCGAGCGTCTAGAGCGAGCGGAGGAGAGGGCAGCCAGGCTTCGGGCAGTGGCACACCATGGTGGTGCTGCTCCTCTGGCCCCTCGCCATGGCTATGACCGTACCTTCGCCCAAGGACACAGACGGTGGATCTAGAGAGGGGGAGATGGGGGTAAAAATGTCAATGGGGGCCCATAACCCGCGACCCGATGAGTATTTACTCTATTAGGGTACCAATATGGAGTGAAACTAGTACTCATGGGTACACAAACGGAGCAAACCCTACCCATGGGTAAAAAATACCCGGCCCAAAACTAAAGAAGCCTAGCCACCAGTCCACCGGCAGCTCATACACTGAAACCCTAAATAGTGCTAGCAAAGTACTACTCTCTACTACGTGATTTGTATGGATCATGAACTATTATGGTGCTGTGACTAGTGGCTGCAGTAGAAATTATTATGTTGCTATTTGTCAGGTGTATGGTGAGGTGGCTACGTGACAATGCTTGTGAATTGCTACTACGTGACTAGTGCTATTGAATTGTTGATGTTTGGCGGGTATGGGTGACCCGTCAGGTCTAATTTACCCACCTTGGTATGGGTCTGGGAAAATTCTCCCACCCATGACCGTATATGGGGATACCCATGGTGTCATATTGTTATCACGGGGATGGGTCTGGAGAGTCCATACCCGATGGGGATTTACCCATTGCCAATGCTAGATGGGGCCTAGGGGCAGGGGCGGTGAGGGCGGCGGGATCTGGTCCCGGTCACCGAAGCCGAGAGCGGCGGGCCACGGCGAGAGGTGAGGGGAGTGGCAGGCCGCGGCGAGAGGTGAGGAGAGCGGGAGGCAGAGCGAGACGAAGCCTGGCTCCGTGAGAACGGCCGATGTGAGCGTTTCCAGCAAGCCAAAAAATTTATACGAATTGGGAAGCCTGGCTAGCAGGCCAAACAGGCAACCAAACGAACTCATGTTGTATTATGCAATCCTGGCTAGCCCCTAAGCCAGGGAACCAAACACACTCTATGCTTCTCTAGTTCCTCAGCCACCTGCCACCGTTTGCCGTACGAAAAGCTTTTTCTACCTCCTTCAATTTTTACAAAAAGTTCATTTCTCCTATCTGAGCACTAAAACCGAACAAAAACACCTTTCTTAATTTTTAAAAACATTTAACTTACCTTCTTAATCATATTATAAGCAGTTTTGAAGACAGTTTGTCTTTTTCCTTTTTTACTTATTTTACCTAAATCTTTTAAAAAAATAGTAAATTATAGAAAAATGATAAAATAAAAATCTAATTTTGTTAGACGCCACGAGTAGATCTATACAATGAACACATCATATGATATGTTTTAGTATCAAAATTTTGTTTTAACTTTAGATCTATATTTTTTGTAATTAATTAGAATAATTCATAGCTACATTTTATATGGTCCAATTGTGATGAAATTTTTATAGTGGACTAATTGTTATATGATTGAACTATAGTAAAATTTTATACTCATTAGATCATGTATAGCTTAGTTATATATTTATTTATATTTAACAAGCATAAACATAAAGTATGAATTTCACCACAAATTGAACCATTTTATTACAGAAAAGCATAGATTTAAAGTTACAACAAAATTTTTATACTAAAGTATGTCATATTATATGTTTATTGTGTAGATTTACTCATGGTGTAGATTTTCTATTTTATGAATTTTTATGATTTATTATGATTTTGTAAAGATTCAATTGAAATAAATATAAAAGATAAAGACAAAACCGTCTTCAAAACCACTTATAATCAAGCTAGGGAGGTAAGATAAATGGTTTTAAAAGTTAAGAGAGGTGTTTTGTCTGGTTTAGAATTAAGGAGAAAAAACGGTAATGTGAATTTTTTCCCTCTATTTTCTCTTGTGGTAGGAGCCTCAGACCCATGAGTTGTTGGGCCACCTACCACAACTTTTCGTATCAAAAGTTTTTTTTCTCCTTTGTCGCATTAAAATCTGCCCGGAACAGAATCATCCAGCCAACAAGGGTTTTAGTCATTGCTAAAAAAAGGGTTTTATTCTTTCGTCGTTTTTCTTCCTCGTCCCTGTCATCGTCCACCACCTTACCATGGCCGCCTTCTTCTCCCTCCTCCTTCCGCAGGGAGCTCCGGCCATAGGCGCCTCTGTCCCGATTAATCCGGCTGCCTCCACTGTCACCACGACCCGAACACCACTCCCCAGCCATCCCCAACATCTAACCGCTCTGTTTCTCCTGATTTCTCCTTTTTTTCACACCGGTAAAACCGAATTTCATTACCAAGGCAACGAAATTATAAAGTTCATGTGTTTGATCCAAAAACCATGCTAAGAAGGAACATACATATGTTCACCGATGAAACACATGACTGGACCAGCCAAAAAACCTCCGACCTATCAAGAACTAGAAACCCCAAAAGGAGCAACAACGCTCAAGCCGCAAGGTTTAGCAACGTAACAACGAGCTCCTTGCCAAAATAGCCACTGGAGTAAGCGAACCACACCATCTAACAAAAGCTAGGGACAACTAGCTAACACCAGCTCAACTCCAGAAGCACAAGCTACTATCCAGCGAACGGCACCATCTGAAGATCATCATGCGCCCGTGCTTGTATATCTTGATTGTGGAAGAAGAGCGCTGTGGATTTCACCACCTTAGACCCTTGAATCACCTGTTCTTTGAGGTCCTCCTTGAAAAGACCTGTCCAATATGCCAAAAAGGAACAAATCAAGCAAACAATCTCAGTAGGAGATCTCATTTTCTTTTTATTAAAACAGACATTGTTTCTGGTTCTCCAA
>Ga0182004_10000216_pt1 | contig 30169 bp, 28 predicted proteins | sample Sormic07211540_1_FD_120479 | JGI IMG/M metagenome (GOLD analysis project Ga0182004, IMG submission 120479) | Endophyte microbial communities from Sorghum bicolor roots, Mead, Nebraska, USA - 072115-40_1 MetaG | ecosystem: Host-associated > Plants > Roots > Unclassified | place: USA: Nebraska...
CGCCCTGGGAGGGCCTCACTGCCGCCCTTGCCTGTGTGACTGATAAACTTTGCTGAAAAAGTTTGAACAGGCCTATTCACCCCCCCTCTAGGCCACTTCCTGTACGTCCAGAGATCCTACAGTCTAGCGCGTTATAGAGTCTAATTCCAGACATATTGGGTCATGTATGTGATCCGGACTTATAAGCCGTGCTCATGTGTTCGTCCATCACCTTGCTCTACTATTTTTTTGATTCAGATATATGTTTAATTAGTATCAACGAGTTCAAATAGGAGTGCGTGTGCAGTGTAATTTTAGTCCATGAGTCTACATAGGAATCCTAATCTAAATAGATTTATCTTATCTTTATAGTCTGAATATGAATCCAAAACCAAATTCAAATAAAAAAAAGACAAAGTAGAAATTATTATTATACTCTGATATTAAATACCTATAGTTCATTTTCTCCCCAATATTAAACCATGGTAGTTTTATCTCTTTTTTCATTTTTTGTTCTGTGGGGCACACGACTCTAACTCTCCGTTTTTCTCTAAGGGCACTCCAAATACAGAAACTATTATAGTTTCTATGGACATTAATTATACTGTCACTTAAGCGTTTTGCTAATGTGACAAGGTAATTATTGAAAAGAGAGAGCAAAAATCATAGAAACCGAGTCTAAGTTAGAAACCATGTCTACACGAGAAGCAAGACATAAAAAGATGTGATTGGTAGATAATGGAGAGGGGATGTATGTGATTGGATAAAAAAAATATTACATAGAAATTATCCATTAGAATCATGATTTCTATATGTATTGTCCATAGAAATTAATAGGTTTGTGTCCATTTTATTCCGTGTCCGATGGAGTTGTTTCTGGTTGCTCCGTTTTCTGTTTTGCATGTAACCATGTACGCTTCTGATTTTCTTTTCCTTTTTCTGTGTGCGATTGATGAACGAACTACTGCTTCTTTTCTAACATACAGAGATTTTTACAACTAAATTATTAATGTAGTTTTGATTAGAAACAAAATTTATTTTTATTAAAAATTGGATCAGCTGATTGTTCAATTAATTAAATCATAAACTGAAATCTTGAGTACATTTGTCTGTGGTGCTATTTTAGTTTAGATATATATATGCCTGCTGCTTTCTTTTTTTAGTCTGTGAGTCCATGTAAAAGTTTTTATTATTTTCTTTTTATAATTTATTTTGTCTGCAAGTCAAATCTGACTCTTAGACTTCTTATTAAGTCGGCTACTTCTGTAATTCTTCAATCCCATCATTCCTTTTTAAGAAAACATAATGTGGACAAAAAAATGCCGTAAAGAAAAGAAAACTGATCGTGAAAAAACATACGTGCAAAAAAAAATAAAAGAAAAAAGAAACCGGGATGAACATGGTACCATGACTCCCATGGACGAAAAAAACTTGTTTACTTTGTATTTAGACATAATGTATATGTAGAAGCGTAGTAAAAAGCTATGTATCTGTTCTAAAAAAAAGTAAAAAGCTATGTATCTAAAAAAGCCCACACATTTTAAGATTTAGGAGCCACACCCTCCCTCATGCCTTCAGTTGGAGCCACCTAATTTGGCATCAACTTATGCCAGCCCCAACAAACTACTCTCACAAAGGGCACAAGATATGCATGCATTCCCAAGAAGAGGGGGGAGAGGGAAGAATGGACAACTTTGAGTGCTACGAAAGAACAAGATTTGGACTTGGTTTTGGCTTCTTGATTTGGAAGATCAAAGATTGCCACTTTGCTAGCCATGGCCTGAAATCATGAGTTGCTGTGTGCTTGATGAAAGGCCACAAGTGAGCGAAAGATGGTGATGATGATGATGATCACTTGCTACCCGGATTCGGATTTTTCTCGATGGATTAATGAGTTCCTTTAGTTTCTTTAAGTATACGGCACATGGTGAATTTTTAGTGGGTCTTGGTGCACTCAGGATGGACTAGTGTGCTTTATGCGTCTTAAGCATTGTCCTTTGTCATCTCCTTTGCTTTCCTAGAATTGGATGTTGTGCTGCAAGCAGGGAGCAGCATATGACATGTGTATGGTACACTAAAATACCATAGATTCTGGTTATGGAAACCTAGGGGTTGCTCTATTCTATGCTCCTGGGACCTAAGACCTAGGCCCTATCCAGCTCGATGACATGGACAATTGGGGCCAGCCTAAACAGTAGACACTCATCAAGCTAGCTAGGAACCCTAAGTACTAGAATAGACTACATCTTAGATGGTGGTGGTGGTTTTTTTTAATCTTACTACTAATTGATTCATATTTCTGAAATCCCAATCTTCTTACACCACCAATGTCATTGCATAATTCCGAAATTCCACTCTTCTTACACCTTCCTACCAAACAATAGCATTGTCTCCAGAAATTAATTTGACTACACTAATATTACCAAACCGCACCTCAGCCCTCTTTGGATTATAGGGTAAATAAAAAAAACAGAGTTCTCATGCTGACCGAGTGACACCTTCCTATTCTTTTTGGATTGCAGGGTAAATAAAAGGAAAACATAAAGTTCTCATTCTGATTGAGTTACACCTTCATACCAATAGCATTGTCTACAGAAATTAACTTGAAGTTACACCTTCCTACCAATAGCACCACATCTCAGCCCCCTTTGGATTATAGGGTAAATAAAAAAATAATAAAGTTCTCATTCTATAGATTGAGTTACTATAGCACCCTTCGGTTCACAAGGATCATTTGCATGGAAAAAAAACAGGAAACTTTCCTTTGCATTTGATTCCAGAGAAAAACCACAGAAAAAAAGCATCCATTAAAACCTCATTGTTTCTTGTTTTTGGTAAAAAAAAATGCAACTCATCCAAACAGCTATTCCTACAAAATTCCTGTATCTTTCATTCCTCTATTTTGCATATGCATTCCTACCTTATTCATGTATTCGGGCCTTAATGAGTAACAATTTAAGATTTTGTTTTACAATCAAACATCATACATGTGCAGAGAACAGTAGCAATTGAGATGCTCCTAAAGCTGTCCATACGACAACAATCTATAACAATTAAAACTTTTAACTTAGTTTTACATGGATCAGGAGTGGGCGGAGATGCTTACATCAGTTTTACATTGTTCCTAGTTGGCACAAGAAGCCATCCAGAATCTTTGTTCAGAGTACAGCTTCTGGACTGATGCTGAGCCCAGTATTGAAAGTACCCTAGCACACATTCAGCAGACAGCTCCATGCAATGCTTATTATTACAAACGAAGCCTTTGTGCCAGGGCTTGTTGATACAATAACCACCTGATGCTGAGCTTCAGACCGAATTTACAGATTTATCTTCCAGGACAGATGAGGCAACATCGACTGTAGCGGGTGCCATGGTTTACCAGAAATAGGCTCCTTGCTATGCATATGTACATTGATCATGGCAGAGTCATCAAACTCTGCACTGCGTTTTCTTGTTGGAGCCTGGCCAAATGGGCATCATGATATCAAATACGATTCTTGTGCAGATAACAAATGTCAACTACATATAGGTAATAACTACAGAATCAGTCAACATCTGGTCTATATAACATTTCCTTATCTTGTGGTCAGTTAATTTGCATGACATTTTATAAGGAATAATTGTGCCTTCAAGACTATAGGAATCAAGTGAGAGAACTGTAAGAGAATTGTACAAAGCCCATCCCAGGCATCAATAATAATAAGATTCTGTTGGTGCTAGACCTCAACCTCACCAGCAAGTATAACTACACCTTTGCAATCCATGGCCTTGTCCACCAGAATCTCACTGTTTGCATAGTTCAGTGTGACAAGATGTTTGTCCCCATATATCATGTAGGAACAGCCATTCTTGCTCCAGCCATGTTGCACGATGAGATGTAGCAGAATCATACATAAAAAAAGGGAGCATTTCCATATCTAACCTGTAAATTTCATTTATTTGGATTTTAGCCTGCAAGACATAAACTATGTTACTACATGTGAGGCCTATTCCTGTAGGCCAATAGTTTAATTATCAGGTCAAAAAATGTCACAGGAACCTGTGGTGCAGGCAGCAATAACCACCATACATGGCAGCAGTTAGTGCATTGCAGGTATGATCAGTAAGGCTGTGGCATGGAGGGACAGGGGTACTGCATGAATTAAGGAGTCCTTTACTCCTTTATCAACAAAATATAGATTAACAAAATCTCACTATGTGTAAGCACAAACAAAATTTTGCCAATTCCGAACTGGAAATCCAGTTACAAAAATTTGGTGGGTCTCAAGCTCATTTTTGTTCTGGTGGGCGTTTTGCAGAGGCACAAACATCATTGTTGGTTTAAAAAAGAATCAATCTATTAGTCAAAAACAAGTATTTCAGCCAATGAAATAACAACTTCCTTTTTTGTGATCCATATATGATTCCGATTTGATTTGAGCATTGCAATTTCCTTGTGTACTAATCAGCAACACTATGTTTAATATTTAAAAAACAATCCAGGAAGTAAACCATGGAAAGAGAAATGTGATTTGGGAAAATTACTTTTTGGCATATCTGACATGATAATTCACAGAATTAACAGACACATCAATGTCTGTATCCAATAGTATCCTAATAAGGAAGTCTATGATACCAAAGGGAATAGGCAAATCTCATGGGGAATGGATATAAGCAGAATACAAAAAGGTTGGCCAATTTTGAACTTTGGATTAAGATCGCACCTTCTCTAAACTGCATTAGCTAAATAAATGGAAACCCCGAATAGGTCATTTTTCCTTACAAGCATTAAATGGCACCACAACCATAGGCAGCAACTGCAAATGGGAGTAATCAAGTGCAGATTATAACAGAATCACCTATAAAACTTGACACTTAAAAAAGTATTACTTAAACGAAGCAGCAAAAAAAACAAACATGAAGAAATTTCAATAGAGGTAGTTAATGCATTAGAACAGCATATGCTGGTTACTATCAAGTTCCTAATAAGAGTAAAAATCACCTTACCCCTTGCAACATAGCACAAACGAATCAGCTTTCTTCATCATCAGTTTGAGTTGCACCTTTCCTCGATTTCCTCCTTGAATGTGGCGATTTCCCTAGACAGGATAAACCATGCTGATAAGCAAATAATATAATATAATGTTGAAGTTAAGCAAAGGAAATTATTATTCATCATTGAGGATTTTGCATGTGCACACATGAGAATGAAACAAAAGATTGTTCATCCATTGGATATATCATTACATTCATGAAAACATACACAACTACATCAATATAACTAATAGCATTAACGTATGGAACAGAAAACATCATACCAGTATCTACCTTGAGAGATGAAACTGAAACATGCAGAAGATAGCTGCGACACATGACAGAACCATTATAACAGTTTGTTCTAACTTCTGAGATATCAAAAAACCAACTACGATAGATTAGCTTATACAGCACATGTATGCATCCTCTTATAAATTCTTTCTTTTTTGTTCTTTTTTTTTAACTCAAACAGGTTTATATTCCATTTACTCGAGGATGATGGAGAGGGGCAAACAGCATCAATTACAACATTTTTAAAGAGTGCTGCCCCAAGAATTATTTATTCCAAACTAAGCTCTAAAGGTAATTGCAACAAAATTCAGTTGGTCTTAGAGGCAGGCCTACATATCGAATCACACTGTAAACCACCAAAACAGGTGATTAGGAAAACAGATTAGTGCTACATGGCTTGGCTTTGCAAGGTACAAGAAATGGTTCAGGATACTCAAGAATCAACCGCTTGCCAACCAAAGCACCATGGAGACTTGGCATCCTAAACATTGGAAGTCTAGGACAACCCTTGTGCAGCAGATAGCCATGTCATGAATGAAAGCCACCAGATAAACCTTTGCAGTTAATACTTGGACAATAGTCACCAGCAGAAATGCCAAGACAACTAGCTTTGGGAGCATCATCGCTTAAATGGACCAAGGCTACAAGACATTACCCCAAAAATTTTCAATGCATCCATATACAAGAATCAGACCTCAATTTTTACCCTAGTGATGAGCACATGACATGATCTGAATTTTATCCTGTTTGAAGGATTGGTTGTCTTATCATCTAACAATTTACAAATCTACATCCAGGAGAACAGTGAAAGATCTTTCTTCCTCGAAACAACTGGGTTATGAGCCAAAAACTACCATTACATGTGTAACACAAGAAACAAACAAAGAGAATTGCATAGTAATGTAAATTCCATCTGTGTTTTCCCTAATCCACTCAAGAGACTGACAACAAATCTAACTATCCTTTTAATGGCGCATGCTGGATAATCATTATCTTTTTATCTTTGAGTTCATTGGAGCCATATCTTTTGGAAGTCAACAGAAAGCAAAGAAGAACAAGAAAAAGAGGCACTAAGCAGGTTAGCAGCAGCTCCTTGCCAGTGTCGTCCACCCACTCAGTGCTGCTGTGGAAGGCTAGTCGCACATTCCAACCAAAACATAGTAGGCTTCGTTGATGGTCCTGCTGGTGCTGCCTTTCTTGAGCACATGTGTGGCTAGCCGCAGGTGCTGGAGCCAAAACTGAAGACCACCGCCCTGGCCATCGGGCGACAAAGCCGATGATGGTGACTTTGTTCACCATGGTCACACACTCACACATCGACAACAGTCAAGTACACATTCTCATCCTCCAGAAGCACGGGCTGAGATCGCCATGGCTACCTGGGAAGTGGGAACCACTCCACCAAATACAGCAAATGAAATCAGTTTGAAAGCGCTGCACTTCTGTTCTCATTTCCCAGATCTAACCCACCTCTCCCACTAGGATTGAATCAGCAGGATACCCATTTCCCTATCCCAAAGTCTCCTTGTTTCCCATTCTTCCTTCCTCCACAACATCTGCCATTCCTACCCTGCATATCTCATTATCCAAACGCCACCTAAAGCTAATTTGGTGGGTGCTAGGAGTTGTAACAAGCAACAGCCATATATACAGAGCAAGGCCAACACGCAGCAATAATCCTCCTACACATCTGATAAAATAGGATGCATATTATATAAAATATAATTGAAGTGAGAAGGTTTATCTTTCTGACACAACGATCCACAGCTATTTGCTTAAAAAAAAAAGGCACCAATAGGCCAGATCATGTGAAATTCTAAGCACCAGATCACGAACGGTACTCACCTTCGAGGAAGAAAGAGGCCGAGGGCCAGCCGCGTGAGGTGGAGAAGCATAGCGCCTGCTCCTCCGTCATGGGCGCGTCGAGCTCCACGACTTGGACGGCGCCGCCAACGGCCCCGGCGACTCCCTCGGTGCCCTCGGCGGCCGCGATACCGCCCATCAGCTCGGCAACCCCGTCAGCGCCACCGGCGGCCGTGATCCGGCCCATGAGCTCGGCGACCCCGTGGGGGCGCCGCAGCGGGGGCACCCAGAAGGACCCTCCCGGCACGAAGGGGAGCCAGTCGGGCGCGGCGCGCCGCACCATGACGCCGTGGATGGCCTCCTCCAGGCGCCGGATCCCGACCACCTCGACCGACGGGGACGAGGGGGAGGAGCCGTGGGCCGAGGAGCTAGCGTCTTCCTCGGTGAGATCGATCTCGATGATCTCGACCTTGGTGGCGAGGCCACGGAGGGAGGCCGATGCGGCGGTGGTGGAGGGGGAGGAAGCGGGGCGGGCTAGGGTCAGGGTTTGCGCGAGGAGGCGGGCCATCGTCGTCGTCGTCGTCGGCGGCGGCGGCGGACGGGTGTGGTGGTGGAGATGGGCGAGATTGAGACGGTGGCGGAAGAGATGGGAACAGATGCCGCTACTGCGGTAGTTGGTTCACGTAATCATGGTGGCTACGGACGACGTGGGGCCAAGATGTCAACGACATGGCTTCTCACGTGGCCCTACATGTCACTGGGCGATATTAAATATTGGAACAGTTGGCACAGGCTTTATGTCCACGGGCTGCACATGAACAAAATATATGATCATAGAAATAGAAATTGAAGTGAAGTTTGAACTTGTTTTATTCTATTATCACCAAAAAATAATATTTAGTATGTGATTTTTCGGAACATTTTTTTAGTCAATCGTCACGAGTTTTTATGAAGCATGGTCAATTATATAGAACATAGAAGCACATAATTCCGGTATCAAAGCAACCAAGTATACCATGAAAATCGCGTTCATTGTGCAATGTCTTGCATCATGTGCTTAAGGTAATACTGCAAGAATTAAAAAAAATCTTTTCAAATTCCCACCACGAGATCAAAAGGTCCTCCCACAACCTTTGTCATCCCGTGCGCAAGTCTCACATAGTTTTATTGCACAGTTAACAACTATAAACTGAGGATGAAACTCCTTTATTTAATGATCCTGCCAAGTCAACAATTTTGCTTATGTGGCACCCTATTTAATGTGCATGACACTCCCATGAAACGTGCATTGAGACTGGCCTAAGGCCTTCTTTAGTTTACCTCAAAATCTATTTTTTTTTCAAAATTTCTAATCACATCAAATCTTACGGTACATACATAAAGCATTAAATATAGATAAAATGTGACTAATTGTACAGTGTGTCTGTAATTTACAAGACGAATTTTTTGAGCCTAGTTAGTCTATAGTTAGACAATAATTACCAAATATAAACGAAAGTGCTGCAGTGTCAATAATCCAAAACCTTTTTATCTAAACTAGGCCAAAGATATCATAAAGTATGCATATATATACAATTTATAGATTTACATAAATTATAAACAAAAAGTATGTTATATAACCATACATAAACGTGATAGCACAAAGCCAGTAACATATACTACTAAAGATAGGACTGCAAAGAGTAACCAAGTAAAAAAACTAGTATTAGCATTTATATAATTAAAAATAGTATAAACTAGGTGAATTAATCAATATGGGATGACATAGACTTAGTGAAGAATCATGTTGACACCTTGCATGAAGAGATAGAATATTTACTGGGTCACTTAGCGGGGAATGATGTGGACACCTTGCATGAAGAGAGAATTCATCTAGTGGGATTTAGCTTTATAAAAGTATATGATGTAATAAGTGAGAGACATTACCCTATCTTTGGAGTTAGCATCTCTTAATAGACAATATTCTTAGTGTATATAGCATTTACATTGGAGATATTTTTCCTTCTTCACATCCTTTTTCTATAATAACTAGAACTAGGTGAATTCCTAGTGTGTTATTGTGGGATTTTTTAAAAATAAATCATTATATATGTATAACATTACTATATAGTATTTAGTTATTTTGTTGTATTAGATCTGGTAAACAATCATTAAGATAATAGAAGAAAAACAATAGAATATTTAATTACATTATAGAGAAATAGGTGATCAAACAAATAGTGTATGCAGATGACTTGTATGTTAATAGATTAATTATTTAAAGTATTTCACATGATATAGATGACATGAATATTTTTTTTAATTAATATGAGATGACATAGATTTAGTAGTAAATGACGTGGACATCTTGCATTAAGAGATAGAACATTTAGTGGAGAATGATGTGGACACCTTGCATGAAGAGAGAAATCATCTAGTGAGGTTTAACTTTATAAGGGTATATGATAATAGTTAAGATCCTAATGTTTAATATAGCTATGCCTCTAGATAGTGCTACGTACAATTATCCATGTTAAAAAACAGTACTGATTTGAAGCCTAAATAATGTTGACTCACAATTGAGTGTAATTATTGTTTGTTGTTACGGTAGAAAAGTGTATAGTCAAAATCATCAACATTGCCATACAACACACAAGGAACTAAGTGAGTCATGGTGCATTTTGTGTTTAATTAATAAGTTCCACATATACATGGAGTGTTTGAGAATGCATGAGAAATATTGACAGATGTGGAGTCAAAGGGGTAACCCTAGGGCCATATGGAACCTTGTCATCCACTGCCAGAGTTGCATCTAATTGAGGGAATGGTCGGTGTGCTCCTGTAGTAAGGCTCTGCCATATTGTTGTCCTTCCTCCTCCCAGGCCACCAGTCCAACCGCCTCTAAAGGGGTTTTCAAAATGCCTTCTAAAAGTTTTCTGTAGTAGTGCATGAGAACACTTGTAACATGCATGATGATGTGTTACTTACCCCTCCTCACTCTCGGGCCCACCCATCAACCCTAATACAGTACTACCTCCACTAGCCTCTCTCCCTCTACCCTCATTTTCACCAATGGGAACAGAAGAAATAACGAGAGGAGAAATGAGAAGGAGGGAGAAGAAGAGGAGGAGGAAGGACAACACTACGGCAGAGCCTTACTACAGGAGCACACCGGATGAGAAATATTGACAGATATGGAGCCAAAGGGGTAACCCTAGGGCCATATGGAACCTTGTCATCCACTGCCAGAGTTGCATCGAATTGAGGGAATGGCCGGTGTGCTCCTGTAGTAAGGCTCTGCCATAGTGTTGTCCTTCCTCCTCCCCTTCTTCTCCCTCCTTCTCATTTCTCCTCCTTATTTCTACTATTCCCGTTGGCGAAAATGAGGGTAGAGGGAGAGAGGGTAGTGGAGGTAGTACTGTATTAGGGTTGATGGGTGGGCTCGAGAGTGAGGAGGGGTAAGCAACACATCATCATGCATGTTACAAGTGTTCTCATGCACTACTACAAAAAAACTTTTAGAAGGCGTTTTGAAAACCCCTTCAGAAGCGGTTGGACTGGTGGTCTACCTCGGTTAATCGTGGCTGGGCTACCAACCTAGTAACCACCTCAGTTAATAGGTTAACCGAGGTAGGTCATATAACATAACCGCCTTGGATAATCATCCATTAATCAAGGTAGTTGGCCTAAACCAACCACCTTTGTTAATGGATTAACCAAGGCGGTTGACATAAACCAACCGCCTTCGTTAATTGTTATTAACCGAGGTAGGCACTTAGGGCAACCGCCTCCATTAATTGATTAACCGAGGTGGAAGTCTTAAGATGTCCGCCTCAGTTAATGATTGCACCAAAAAATAATTTATATTTTTCATATGAACTTAAACTTTATATCAAAACTGTAGTGTTGAATGAGATCTACAACTTTATAATTAAAAAGTTTTTAAATTGAAACTGCTTAGGGACCCAAAATATTGTTGTAAGTGCACAAATTTCAAAATTTGAAATTTAAAATTATCAAACAATCTTAGATGTTGACATCGTCTATACAAAAGTTATATTCCTCACTAATCTATAACTTGGTAGTTGAAAAGTTGTTAATTTGAAAATGTTTGGTGTCCCAAATATATGTTTGAAAGCTATAGATTTTAAAATTTAAAATTTAGAATTCTTAAACAATCTTAAATATTCACAAAGTTAATACCAAAGTTCTAGTGGCTAATTGTTGACCGAAATTATAGCATCAAAATGCACATCCAAACATCGTCAATAGGCCTCAATTTCAAGGAAGATTAAACATTCATGAACACATTTTATCAATAACTAGTTCCACTTGTACTCTTAGCTTGTGATTTGCAGGTAACATGATATGGCACAAAAAGCAACCAAGATGGGCTCACATGGGGGATCGACCGATCCCCCTGTGCCACCTCCTCAAGGTGCCACGTAGGCATGATCCAAGGCAACCTCCTAGAAGCAATTCTCAGCCTTTGGATCAGAGTGTGCTTTCTCTCAACGGCTGAAATCAAGAGCACACGGATTCATGGTTCCACGTGTCAGAAGAACCGGCATGACAAAGTACAACAAGATGGAGAACTAGACTCTATGACAAGTGGGGACACCACTAACCGACCTAGGCTGGCCCCACCTGTCATAGGGGGATCGACCGATCCCCCTAGGTGGCCAGCCGAGGTTAGTTTGCTCCCACCGACTTCCCCACATTTCACACATGCTAAAATGATGCTAGCCATTGGATTTGAGGCGGTTCCAAGGTCAGTTGCATCCAAGGGCTATCAAGCAACATCACACGAATCGCTGACGTGGTGCTGGAGTGGCCCCTACTCCACCTCCCTCTATAAATAGCTGCTGGATCCTCACTTGTAAATCATCTCTTCTTGCATCTTCATACTCATAAGCCTGAGAGAACAAGTAGTTGTTAGTCTAGTAGTGGGAGTTAGAGTTGAGTCGAGCAAGCTCGGGGTCTCCTGAGTCGCCTTCTGGAGAGTCTGGTATTGTTCTTGTATCTTCCCTTTAGTACTTTACTTTAATATATTAGTCTTTCTTTACTTTGCTTAGTATTACTTTTAGTACCACTTTATGCAAGTCTCTTTATAGTCTTGTAGTGTGCTAAGTCTTAGTAGCATAGTTGTTATAGTGGATTGGTCCCTAGAACCACTCCTTGTGTGTATATCAGCGTCCTAAGTTAATCTAGGAGCTCGAGCTAATTTCATCGTTAGTGAGAGTTGTAAGAGTAAGTGTGAACGTGGTGTTCATACTTAGTCTTATCGTTGGTAGCCACTAGTCTTTACGGAAGGTCTATGGGCGCACTGGCCTGAAGTGACAGTTCAGGCTTAGCATTAGGATTCCCACCACATCGAGGCTAGTTTCTAAGTGCAGGGCGTACATAAGTTTGTTCTCTCTTAAGCAGGGGTTCTGTCTCCTTCTCTTTCATTTCCTCCCCTCACACAAGTAGTAAGGTTCAGTTTATCTATCTAATCAATCTATTAGGATCGAGTCCACCAGAGTTAAGTTAGCATCATAGGAGTCCTATACTCACTCGTGGTCCTCCCACCTAGCTATCACTACTAGTTACCTTAGATTAGGATTTAAGCTTTACTTTGATTATCATTTATCTTATCTATCGTTTACCCCATAGTCCACTAGTTGGTCCTACGCCATACATAGTAAACACGAGGATATCTCTCTCTCTCTCTTATTACACATCCTAGCTTGCTTTCCCTTGGGAAAATATAAATTATGATACCTTGGAACACTCCCGGGTGAAGTGCTACATCGGTACATTCTGTGCGCTTGCGGAATTATCCACTAGTCTAGAATTACCACACACCTAGCATCTCTGGTGACATCACTATTCTAGCGGTGCTACTAAGATTTGACAATACTAATGTGATCTACATGTTTGATATTAACAAGTTTTTGATTTAAAGTTATCTTGAGTCACAAATATGTGCTTTAAATTCAAATCTTTTGAGACTCGATTTTTTGAATTTTTCAAACTATCTCTAATGGAGATACATCCTATACCAAAGTTATAGTACTTGGCAAGATTTAAAACTTTATAGTTAAAAGTTTTCTCATTTGAGTTGATTTAGTAGCTAAAATATTTAATATAAGATTACAAAATATTGATAGAAAATATAGCATATTATATATAGATTTAAGCGAGCGTGTGGTGCAGTGGTAGAGGTGTGGTAGTGTGGGGGTATAAACCCCCTATAGCTTTATGGCTAGACTTGGGCCCATTATGAGACGATTCGTAGCTTGGTCCATCTATTTAGAGTTCCGCGTAAGAAAGCCAGACGTGGAGATCAAGCAAGATCCTAATCGGTTAGAATAGGAATTGATATCGAACTATCTATGGTAATTGTAACTGGCTAGGATTAGTTTCCAGATTTATAAACTTGTCCCTCAGACTATATAAGGTGGGGCAAGGGACCCCCTCAGATCAACTCATTACACCTCATATCAATATATCAATAGGACATAGCTATTACGCCCTCACGACGGCTAAACCTGGATAAAATCCTTATCTGTGTCTTGTGTCACCATCAAGTTCATAGCTTGCGCACCTATCTACCGACAATCTACTACCTTGGGTATACCCCTATCTAGACTGCCGACCAACTTTTGTCGATAGTGGCGCGCCAGGTAGGGGTGTGCGTACAGCTTCCTAGACGAGTAAGATGGTCATCATTCCCGCTTTCGTGGCCGTGGCAGGTGGCCTCACGTTCACCGTCAGCCAGATTACCTAGATGACCAGCTCTAGGAGCTTCGCCACCATGACTATGGAAGAAAGGTAGATTCGATCTACGCCAATTTCTCCTTCGATGACACCAGCTACGGTCCCGACCACCCCAACGACGTCTCTGACCACACCGACAACACGTCATTCGTTTCTCAGTTACAATGGGAAGCAGATCAACAACACCGACTTACTTGAGGCCATTGATTAGGTCGACCTCAAGCTTTCTAAAGCCCTAACTCTGGTAGATTCAATCTCGAGTCAAACTACTAGACCGACACTGGCTGATCGTCATGGGTCTACTTGGCCAACTTGTGTTACTCCACACAAATGGCTGGACACAAATCTAATGATCGTCGCCACCTCAGAAGGATGGATCATCTAGACCAAGACGGTTCCTCAGATTGGACAACGCTTGGCGTTCCCTCACGGCCTACGTAACTCGGCTTCGCTGGTTGCACATCACGCACAACTACTGTTTGCAGATTCTACACCAACAGATCAGGTCCTGGATCAGCACATCTCAGACATTCCCTAAGCATGTCACTTTGTCAACATGGTCTCCATCCGTACTCTCCTGGAGGACGGCACTTCAAGCACACGGTCCAGCACTGGATCCATCCCAACCAAGGTTCTGCACCTCGAGGACGATGAGTATGATATGGATTTCCCCCATATCCTCTAGGCTTTCCTTGCTTTCCAGTCTTTCTACCATGACGAGGAGATTTGGTCCTCAATGTCAGTAACAATGAACCAACAACTGACGACAAAACTGACGACCAGAGGCAACAACATGAGCAACACAATGCTAATCGTGCTCAATGATGAGTGCAGGAGGAGGAAGAATGCCAAAGGCAGATAAACCCGCAAAACCTTGACAACACCTTCAACATGGTGGGGAATCAACAGGTGTTCAAGACTCTAAGTGCCAACATGGCTGTCATCATGGCCAATCTAGAACGACTACCAAACACGCCAGAGTACCAAGATGTCCGATCTAACATACGGGCACACCTGATCGCTGCCATGGGGCAGACGGTCGAGTTTGTCAAGCGAGCTAATATGAACAAGGGTGGCTCAATCTTCTGAAAGGTTCTAGTAACTCTCGATTTGGTGGAAATGAGACACAAATCAATCCGGCTTCCGAACAACGTGATCTGAAACCCCACAATCATAGCACCACGTCTCCTCTAGTTATCAACCGGTGCTACACGGTTAACCTCACCAAGAAGGCTAAGTCCTTTGCCTACGAATCAAAGAACACAAGTAAGAACAAGGAAGAATGCAACCAATTTGCTGATGAAAGATTGATCTCACGAGTTGGGGTCTCACAAACCGATGAAACGGTGAAACTGTTCTTGACAGATTAATCTAAGCAAAACCCAAAACCTAACAAGAGTGGCAACAGTTGTATATAAAGGTCTAGGGGTCGTCGCCACCCCTGGATGCCCCTCTAATGGGCTCAACAACGATACATGACCCAACGGAACAAAAACAGTGATGCAGCACCGAAACAGATTCTAGACGCTGACTTGTTTCAATGTTTCCTGATGACTCAAACGAAATTTGGATATCAAACCAACGCCATTGGTTTGCTTATGAAACTATTTCCAAGCATGGGTAGAACATCAAAAATAGAGTCCAGATGCATCCTAAGCATCCATTTTACTCCTCGCTGGTCTTGAACTTTGAAACAGGCTTGAAGTCCTTGACTTGGACGTCCTAGCTGGTCCTCCACACCTCCAAGCCATCCTTTATGCACCCCTTGGTCCTCTCCATGATTCCTAATCACAATATAATCATTAGGTAGTAATCTATTCTCAAAATCATAAAAAGACTTGCTTAGGAACGAGCTCACCTGTAAATTTAATTGTCGTGCACGAGCTCTTGTAATTGGACCTTGAATGTCCAGTGGAGGATCATCTTATGCATCTGAAGGAGTGATGTCCTTATCATCCTCCCCTCTTGAATTGGAGTCGTCCTTGACTCAAGGTCATCTTCTTCTCCCAAATATGGCTTCAATTCTGAAATGTTGAATGACGGACTAACCCTGAACTCGGGTGGCAACTCAAGTTTATATGCATTATCATTTTTTTTCTCAATAACTTTATAAGGACCAGAAGCTCTTGGCATTAATTTTAACTTATGCAGCTCTAGATATCTATCCTTTCTCAAATGTAACCATACTAAATCACTCGGTTCAAGTTTAATTTCTTTTCTATCTTCACTACCAGCAATTTTATACTTTTCATTCATCTTTTCAATATTTGCTTTAGTGGTTTCATGCAACTTATGAATAAATTAAGCACGTGCACTAGCATCACTATGTGTTCTTTCAGTGGTAGGTAAAGGCAAAAGATCAATATGAGCATGAGGGTTAAAATCATACACTACCTAAAATGGACTTACCTTGTTGGTAGAATGTGTTGCCCGATTGTAAGCAAACTCCACATGAGGCAAACATTCTTCCCACATCTTCAAATTTTCTTCAAAATAGCTCTCAACATGGTGCCCAAAGTGTGGTTCACTACCTCTGTTTGTCCATCAGTTTGTGGGTGACAAGTTGTTGAAAACAATAGTTTTGTATCCAACTTGTTCCATAAATACGCCAAAAGTGACTCAAAAAATTAGCATCGCGATCTAAAACAATAGTAGAAGGCATACCATGCAAGCGAACAATCTCTTGGAAAAAAGGTCAGCAATATGGATGGCATATCACTTTTATGACATGGTATAAAATATACCATCTTAGAGAATTGATCCACAACAACAAAAATGCTATCCCTCCTCCTCTTAGTCCTAGGCAATCCCAAAACAAAGTCCATCGAAATGTCCGTCCAATGAATAGAAGGAACAGGAAGAGGCATATACAAACCATGTGGATTTAGGCGAGACTTAGCTTTTTGACATGTGGTGCAGCATACCACGAACCGCTCAACGTCTCTCCTCATCTGTGGCCAAAAGAAGTGTGTGGCCAAAATATCTACTGTCTTCTTAGCACCAAAATGACCCATCAGTCCTCCTCCATGCGCTTTCTGCAACAACAACAGATGAACGAAACCAACTAGAATGCATAGACGGTTAGCTCTAAACATAAAACCATCATTTATCACAAACTTGTTCCATGTGCGACCCTCTTTACAATTCAGCAACACATCTTTAAAATTAGGATCAAACACATATTGGTCTTTTATTGATTCAAGCCCAAAAATTATGCAGTCAAGTTGGGACAGCATAGTATATCGTCTAGACAAAGCATCATCAATTATAATATCCTTTCCTTTCTTGTGTTTGATAACATAGGAAAAGATTCAATAAATTCAACCCACTTAGCATGTCTACAATTTAGATTGTTTTGAGAATGAAGATACTTAAGCGACTCCTGATCAGAATGTATAACAAATTCCTTAGGCCATAAATAATGATGCCACGTCTCTAAAGAACGTACAAGTGTATACAATTCCTTATCATACATAGACTAATTAAGAATAGGGTCATGCAATTTTTCGCTAAAGTATGCAACGGGCTTACCATCTTGCATCAACACACCTCCAATGCCAACTCCACTAGCATCACATTCTAGCTCAAAAGTCTTACCAAAGTTTGGATGTTGCAGCAATGGCGCATGTGTAAGCTTGTCCTTCAAAGTATCCAAAGAACTCTCTTGTGCCTTACCCCAATGGAACACCACACCTTTCTTTGTCAACTCATACAAGGGGGCAGCAATGGCGCTGAAATCCTTGACAAAGCGGCGATAGAAACCTGCAAGACCAAGAAAACTTCTTACCTGTGTGATGGTTGGGGAACCAGCCAACTCTTTATGGCTTCAATTTTTGATTTGTCCACCTCAATTCCCTATGGAGTAACAACATAGCCAAGAAAAGAGACTCGATCCATGCAAAAGATGCACTTCTCAAGGTTACCAAATAAACGTGCATCGCGCAAAGCATTAAAAACAACACGTAAGTGATCCATATGTTCATCCAAAGAGTTGCTATATATCAGTGTATCATCAAAGTAAACCACCACAAATCACCCAATAAAAGCTCTTAAAACTTCATTCATCAATCTCATGAAAGTACTAGGTGCATTAGTTAAACCAAAAGGCATGACTAACCACTCATATAAACCGAATTTAGTTTTGAAAGTTATTTTCCATTTATCTCCAAGTTTCATTCTAATTTGGTGGTAGCCACCACACAAGTCAACCTTAGTGAAAATTACAGTGCCACACAACTCATCAAGCATGTCATCAAGCCTAAGAATAGGATGATGATATCAAATAGTAATATTACTAATGGCTCTATAATCAACACACATACACCATGAACCATCTTTCTTAGGAACCAAAATCACAGGAATAACACAAGGACTAAGGCTTTCTCGTACATACCCATGGTCCAAAAGGTCTTGGACTTGTCGCTGAATTTCCTTAGTCTCCTCGGGATTGGTTCGATAAGCAGCTCGGTTTGGCAATGTTGCACCCGGGATCAAATCAATTTGATGCTCTGTTCCTCTCATAGGTGGCAGCCCTAGGGGTATCTCAGCTGGGAAAACATCCTCATACTCCTGCAAAAGGTTAGTGACAATAGGAGGTATCGAGCTAACAATATCATCAAGTGAATATATGACTTGTTTGCAAACCAAAGTGTAGCAAATATCATCATCAGAAATTTCAGCAAGGTCACTTTTTCTTACAAGCAGAACGACACCCTTCAATTTAATTCCCTCGGTCTTACTGATAGGTGTCAATTTGTCCTTTTTAGGTGGGTAAACTAAATTAGCAACTTGATGATTTTCAGATTTAGGATCACGCAAACTAGCATCCCGTTCTCTATCAGCTTGTACAATTTTAGCAAGGGTCATAGGTACCATAGTAATTTTCTTTCCTTTATGAATAAAAGTATATGTATTACTTCTACCATGGTGTATAACATCATTATCAAATTCCCAAGGACAACCCAATAAAAGTGAACAAGCTTCCATAGGTACCACATCATAATCAGCATAATCAGAATATGACCCAATGGAAAAAACCCTGCAAGTTTGTGTTACCTTAGCTTTTTAAGCATCATTAATTATATGGATGGGGTGTTGACGTGTGGTCAAACCCAGCTTCTTGACCAAATCTGAACTCACCAAATTATTGCAACTACTTTCATAAATGATGACACGTGCAAGACGATTGTTGATGACGAAGAAAATCTGGAACAAATTATGGCGTTGCAGCTTCTCTGGTTGTTGTACCTTTGTGCTAAGCGCCCGCTGCACAATGACACTCATGTAGGTTGTTGTGTCATCACTTCCTACAACTTTGTCGCTCTCTTGCACAACTGGTTCATCTTCATCATCTCCCTCATCATCAAAGGTGCTGATGTATCCATCTTCTGTAGCAATGTACGCCCGCTTACTAGGGCAATCTTTCTGAATATGACCGAATCCTTGGCGGCGTCAGTACTGAATGCGAGAGGTGCGTCCTGTGGAAGCAACAAAGGAGGCACTTTTTGTTGGTTCCTACAAAATAGAATTTTTACCTGAGCCTGAAGGTTGTGTAGTAGTCGGTTTTGGTGTTGTAGCTCCCCCAGAAGATGCTTGCTGCTTGCTTGATGGGAGGGGCATCCTATAAGTGGATGCCTTGGACAGTCCTCCTATGCGTGGCGTGTATGTATTGCTGGACTTGTACTTACCCTCCTTATCACGTCCCTGCAATTCCTTCTCTACAAGCATAGCATACTGAAATAACTGGTTGGCATTGTTAAATTCTTTATAATCAACAATATCCTGAATTTCTCGTCTCAACCCCATATGAAATTGACAAATAGAATCCTCGGGTCCCTTTACTATGCTACAACGCATCAAACCCTTTTAAAGCTCACCATAATAATCCCACACAGATTTATCTCCCTGTCTAAACACATTAATTTTTTACGCAGATCTCTATGGTAAGATGAAGGAACAAATCTATCATGCATAGCAACCTTAAGCTCTTCCCATGAATGAGGTGTATTACCATCTGACGCTAAAGCAGTCCACCAAATAATAGCAAAATCATTAAACTCACTGGTGGCTTGTCTAACTCTATGTTCCTCGGGTACTTGATGGGCACTAAATTTTTGTTCTATCATCATCTCCTAATCAAGATATGCCTCAACATCATAATGTCCATCAAAAGAAGGTATAGTAAACTGAACCTTAGCATAAGAATCATCGGGAGCTCGATTACGGTTACCTCGATGGCGTTGGTTGTGTTGAGCCCCACCCATACCTTGGGTGTTAATATGAAGATGATGCCTGAGTTTGTTTTGCATTGTCGCCATGTTATCAAGATTACCATTAGCATCATACACGTCAAGATCATCATCATCGCTTCCATTCACATCATTGTTAGGATCAGGAGCAGGACGAACTTCCAAAGTAGCTACCCTGTCGGTGAGGTTAGATATTCATCTATCCAACCTCTCCAACTGGTTAACAAGCTTGAGTTCAAGCATCGCCTGAGTAACAACCTTGATGGTTGTCTCCTCTATGTCCTTATTAGCTTTCTGTACAACAGCTTATAGCTGCTCTTGGCTAACGCACTCATTGAAGTCTTTGGGCAGCCCATTACCTAACATTATAGATACGAAAACATGAACAAATATTGAAGGTTATCCCTAATAATCATACTACGAAGGTGAAGTGGTGCCGCTAAAAATGACAACAAAAGGAAAACACCTTACCAAGGTCTTACCGGTATTCTTACCAGCAAGGCAAAGGATACCCAGAAGATGTGGAACCATGATTGTAGGTTTGCAAACCTTTGCTATCAAGAAGAATCTATGGAGCTTGGAAGACACACAAAGAGGCAAATATATATGTGGACACAAATCAGAAACCGATAGTAATACTGAATTATAGTCCCAATTGCTTGTTCTTGTTGCCAGCCTTATATGTTCTAAGTACCAGGTGTGTGATGATCAACAAGGTGGAGAAACAAATATGATGGAAAGCAAGAACAATAGAAACAAGGAACAAAAGAACACACGCTAACACAGCTCACTTTGCCCTTCTCTATGTGCTCCTCTAGATATTGTTCCTATATTATCCCTCTCTTTTTTTTGGCTATCGTTGTTTTTTTACGAAATTTTGACTTTTTCTTTTTATTTTTTTGATATTTTTCTTTTACTTAGGAGCACTAAAGAAGTAGCCATAGAAAATTTGAGCTTAAACAAGTGAAAGACGTAGCCTGTGGAATTTTCTGAAGATTGCCAGAAAATGAAAAAAATTCAGAAGGTGAAAACTCAAACTTCAGAGGCAAATTTGCGGAATCTAAAATTCTTGAACCTGTCTAGGGGAGTACAGACGGATCTTTTTCTATCGATTTTGATATATGGAACGTTGAAATTGGAGTTCGTATACGAAAGTTATGACTATTTTACGAACGGACTCCAAATTAGAGGACAAAATGGTCTCGAAGTGGGAAAAATTTACGGTGATGGCTAGAAATTGATGGAAACGGTGGGGGAAAACACATGAACTGGACTCTAACATGACCTAACCAGCAACAAGACCTTGACTAGGACAGAAACTCAACACTATGGACTCTGAAATTGAAATATGCAAAGGCTATGGCGCGGAAGGATTGTAGGACAGGAAAACGATATGACACTGGACTTATGGGACGAACACAAAAACACTCGAAACTAAGGGTAGATGTGAACCTGACGATATACCTAAATCTTTAGTTACCACTTGATGTGAACAAGGGTGGCCCAATCTTCCGAAAGGTTCTGGTAACTCTTGATTTGGTGGAAACGAGACACAAATCGATCCGGCTTCTGAACAACACGATCCGAAACCCCACAATCGCTGCACCACGTCTCCTCTGGTTATCAACCGATGCTGCACGGTTGACCTCACCAATAAGGCTAAGTCCTTTACCTATGAATCGAAGAACACAAGAAAGAACAAGGAAGAATGCAACCAATTTACTGATGAAAGATTGATCTCACGAGTTGGGGTCTCACAAACCAATGAAACAGTGAAACTATTCTTGATAGATTAATCTAAGCAAAACCCAAAACCTAAAGAGAGTGGTGGCAGCTGTATATAAGGGTCTAGGGATCATCGCCACCCCTGGACGCCCCCCTAACGGGCTCAACAACGATACACGGCCCAACGGAACAAAAACGGTGATGTAGCACCGAAACAGATTCAGGACGCTAAATTGTTTCAACATTTCCCAATGACATAGAAGGAACTTGAACCTCAAAACAATTGCATTGGTTTCCTTATGAAATTATCTTTCCAACCATGAGTTGAACGTCGAAAACAGAGTTCGGATGCATCCTGGGCGTCCAATTTACTCCTTGCTGGTCCTGGAGTCCGAAACAGGCTCGAAGTCGACTCGGTTTGGGCCTCCTCCTTGACTTGGACGTCCTTGCTGGTCCTCCATGCCTCCAAGCCATCCTTTATACATCCTTTGGTCCTCTCCATGATTCCTAAGCACAATATAATCATTAGGTAGTAATCTATTCTCAAAAGATAAAAAGACTTGCTTAGGAATGAGTTCACCTGTAAATTTAATTGTCGTACGTGAGATCTTGTGATTGGACCTTGAATGTCTAGTGGAGGATTATCTTGTGCATCCAAAGGAGTGATGTCCTCATCATGAGCTCAAGCTATCACCTATATGTCTGCCACCTCTAGTCGTAGCCGCCGAAGCCGCCTCTCACCACCCCTGATGGCTCTCGTCGCAACCACTCACCACCAGACGATGCTCACAAAGGGAGTAATGATAATAATGACTGCGACCACCGCATTCAGGAGGCGCATCGCAATGGTCGTGATCGGGATGCCCATCAACATTGTTAGGCTCATGGGCCCAATCATGGTCACAACCAAGAGGTTAATCAAAGGGCATACTACGACCTCCGCCATAACCTTACATCACGGGACATACGTGATCACATCAACAAGCGCATCAATGACCAATCATCTCATGAAAACATCCGACGTATCAAGTATGACACCGTGTATGGTCCTCCTAGGTTGATGCAATTCACCGCTCATCTTCTACAAGTCATCTAGCCTTAGAATTTCAAACTCGAAAAGCTCAAGAAATATGATGGCAAGGAGAACCCCGAGAACTAGATTACTCTGTACGAGATAGCTGTCTGGTTAGCCATTACCATCCTCAAACAAGTGGTCAGGCCGAGACATCAAATAAGTAAATTAAGAATATTCTACAAAAGATAGTAAATGAGATGGGGACAACTTGGAAGGACAAGCTTCATGATGCACTCTGGGCATACCGGACAACATACAAGACACCCATCAGGATGTCACCCTATCAACTTATCTATAGAAAACTTGTCACTTACCAGTGGGGCTAGAATTCAAAGCTCACTGGGCTATCAAGAGATGGAACATGGATTTGGAAGCAGCTGGAGACAAGAGGAAGATGCAACTCTCTAAGCTAGAAGAGTGGAGAGAAAAAGCATATCACAATGCTAAGATTTATAAAGAGAGAGTAAAAAGATGGCATGACAAAAGGATCAAGAAGAAGGAGTTCACCCAGGCGATACGGTATTACTTTTTAATTCTAGGTTGAAGCTTTTCGGGCATGGAAAACTTCGAAGCAAATGGGAAGGACCATTCGAGGTGGTGAGCTCATCGTCGCATGGAGCCGTCACGCTTCGCAACAACGAAGGTACGTTATTCAAGGTACATGGTCAACGCCTTAAATTATTTTTAGAGCCCATCAATGAATTAAAGGAAGTAGATGTAATTACTTTCTTTCTCAATTTAAATATTTAGGCCTGACCTTTTTATTTTTGAATTACCAGAGAAAATCAACTTTTTCTGAATAAGAATATAATTAATAAAGTATACAAAAAAGTTGAGACAGAGCAGGCTCAAGGGTCAGGCCGCCACCTAAAATCCTAGGGGCGCCCGCCCCTCCCCCGAAACCATTCACCGCCACCTTTCTCTATTTACATCTTGAGACCTTCCTTATTTATAAAAATGAATCTTTCAATTTTCTTCCCATCCTTCATCATTTTACTTCCAAAAAATATTTTTCTAGACCCCTATATAAGCAACCCATGCTCCTGGTCTCATCTCATCCCATCATAGCTCTTCTCCACTCTTGCTTAAGAGCTAGCAACACATTTTTACTCAGCAATGGCTAAGAAGAATTTAGAGAGGAGAATGATCCCCTTTGGGATTGATCTCAACACTATCTCTAGGGAGGAGCCTGAGAGCAAGGCTATCATTCCCATAGAGGAGCCTGTCCCGCTAGCCATCATACCACCGCAACCACACTGCTACGGACAATCTTATTTTGCTCAGCCCATTCACACCAAGCCTCTCCTCTTGGAAGGAGCTCCATCGAATGGCCCCATCGTTGCTCTACCGACAGGGACCAACATCCTACCACCGAAGCGCAACGAAAAGCTATTGGGAGTGAAGACCAACAAGAAGGGGGAGGTAGTCTGCGCCAAATACACCACTGGTGAACGTGCCTTGAGGGGGTTCGCGCTCATCCATCGAAGGTCAAATTCATCCCCAGAGGAAGCTCCGAAGTCCGCCATGGCCATAGCCAAGACTCCATGGAAGCGCAGCAAGACGATGGCCGACTTGGAGAAGGAGTTAGCTGAGCAGTGCACCATTATAGCCTCTCTTGAAGCTTGTCAACGTGTCCAAAGTCGATGCATCACTTATGGCGATACTAGAATGGTAACGCTAGAGCATGATTCCACCTTCCTAAAGGAGAGAGTTAAGGCTTTAGAGAACCCTAAGAAGTAGGGTCTATTTATCTTAGCATACAATAGGGCGAGTGTTTCGTTTCATTCCCAGTGTGTTTATTTTTCAAAGTTTGCTTTTGTAATAATAAGCCCTGCGTGCAAATGATTATTATTATATATGTCTCTCTGTTGTCTTTATTTTGTCTCCACCATGTTGTGAATGAAGGATAACAGGAAACTAGTGTGGGGGAGACACCCGATGATCGAAACGAACAATTTTTTACGAAAAGTTAATAAAATTGGAGAAGACATGACATGAAGACCATGCTCGACGAAGTTGACCCCGAATAGCCACTAGCCAGGGGCAGCCGCCCCTATCATTCATGGGCGCCCGCCAAGGGGGTGAAGCCCCCTGATCTCCGCTTCAAACCACGGTCAGGTATGATTTCTCTAAGTTATAAATTGTTATTTTTGCTGTTGTTTCGATTTAGAATAAAATATCTTTATTTAAATCAACCTATGCATAAATAATTAAAAGATGTTTTTATTCATGACCACAGGATAGACTTATACCATGATAATTCCTAGAAATTCCTGTTGCTGTTGGGAACTTTGGTATAGGGACCCCATTTTACTTAAGTTGTTGTGGAAAGAGAGATAATATGAATATGAGAACTCAATTTCTGATGCCTAGTCATTTGGAGAATTTTACTTTTCAAAAATCTTAAAATTATTAGCTATACTTCTCCTCTGTAGCAAGAATTAATATCCTACTAGAGCCATGCATGATAGATATAAACTAGCTCACAGGGTACTTGGTTTGTATTGAGTTTTGTCAAACCTTATTGACCTATGTCGAAAGGATTATCATGCTCCTAAGATCAAGATCACGGACACCCACATATATCTGCCATTCCTACACTGGGAATGCGCATAAACATGCTTTTCCATCCACTAAAAATGTTTTACTCCTACACTGGGAGAAAACACAAAAAGAGTTTTAGTAGGAATAATTGCTCTAAGTTCTTTTAAAAGTCTTTCTCAATATTTTCTGGTTACAGAAGGAGGTATGTGGCTATGCAAAATAAAAGTCTTGAAAAAAAGAGAGAAAAGAAAGAAGATAAAAAGGACAAGTGTCTTAGAAAGAAAGAAGAATAAAAGATAGCCCATACCATCCTGTACAAAGACCATTAGTGCTTTAGAGAAAGAAAGACATTTTTCAAAACAGCAATGTCGAATTAGGATTAACCACTATATATTCCATACACATGCACTTCTTGATCTAAGAGTATGATATTCCCCTCCATGGATCTGAGTTTTGACTTAGCAAGATATGCAAGGGAAGTATGCTATTTCCTTGAATTACCTTTAACTCCATATAAGCCTATATAGAGTAGGCTAATCCACTTCGGTGAGTTCCACAAATACCACATATAATGGGTGATTTGAGTGTGCTACATGATGAAGAAGGGTAAGCTAAGTTTTTTTTGCAAAAATAATATAAAACTCCAAGTGACGAGACTAAAGGAAAAGAGAACTCTATTTTGTAACATTCCATCCTCAACCTCCCAAAGTTTTATGGTAGACACTTTGAATCCCGTAGTACAGGTATGACTTGGAATAATTCTGGTAATGTCTTGGTTTGAGGTTATGATTAAAATAATCTATCTTTTTTCCTCGAGGACGAGTAAAAGATAAGTGCGGGGGATTTTGTTGACGGTAGATAACTCCTAATTTTAACCGTCAACTTAACATGAAAAAGGACCTATTTATAAGCACTTAGTAGAAATAGGGTTATCACTAACAGAATTCCACGAGTTTTGGTGATTGTCTATTTCTGCAGGGGATTACCGAAATAATAACAAAATAAGGTCCACATGTCAGATTTACATAGAGAGAAGATCGAAACGTCAACTCAGGAAGACTCTAGAAGACTCCAGGAGCCACCACCTAAAAGGTGGGACCCATCTATCATAGGGCAGGGGCGGGCGCCCCACCCTGACAGGGGCGACCGCCCGAGGCTCTCCACCAATCGGAGTGAACCTCACGGACCTACCTCCACCGACTTTGAGGATTAATCTTAAGCGCATGTTTAAGTTGGTTTGATCCAAGGGCTGTGGTGATTCCTAGGGGACTATAAATAAAGACCCTACCCCCCTGAGATGTAACTCTAAAACCCTAATTCATATTTTCTAGAGAGAGTTAGACAGAGAGGGGTCCCTCGAATGGATCTATCTCTTTATGGTGATAGCAACAAGAGAGATTGAGAGAGTATAGGGTGAAGATAGGAGTTGAGGAAGCCCGGCCTGTCGGTGCCTCTTCTTCGTATCTTCGAGATTAAGTCTCCTAACTTGAGGCTTGGTTCTAGAATCGTCTGGCAATCGACTTCTGATACTAGTAAGTTATTGTTCTTATTGTTCTTTGGTTTATGAGTTTACTTTATTCGCTTCGCGTAGGGAATAGAGTAATTATTCGTAGCATAAGCGTGGTGCTTGGGCTAGGAATACTCATAGATACTCCCTGCTTGGCTGGATTTGTGGTAGCCTTTTAGAGGAAGTGACAATCCTCTTGGGTCTCAGTAATCCACGTCCCATCAGGAGGTAAGGTAGGGTATATGGTACTAGGGTTAAGCACTCTCTAGGGTGTCTCTTTTCTCTAGATACTCTTCTTAGAATGATATCTACACACTTACCATAGGTTAGAAGAAGACTGAAGAAAGAGTTCTCTCTATATCGCTTAATTCTCACTATCTTGTCTTGCAACCCGTGGGTAGTAGTTAAGATAAAAGGTTAGTCTTTTGCACGTTTTCTCCTAGTGGTAAAAAATAAATACGATACTCTAGACTTCTCTCGGGTGAAGTGCTCACCGATATCCATGCGCTTGCGGATTATTTCTCTTTGATTCTTTCGTGTGCGTAACTAATATCAACATTCCACTAGATTAATACTCGAAACAGGGATCAATCATATCATAAATAAGGATAATTAATAATATATCAACATATCTCAAAGGGGTCCCACTGAGCATTTCCTACTTGGGCGTGATTCTAGAAAGAACTAGAAAATAAAGACTAACTCCTAGGTTTATTCTAACTATAGGTCATTGAGCTACCTTAATTAGTGTAATTATATTTAGTAATCATAGTCATGGCTTAACCTAGATCCATACATAAGAGACATTGCTATGGCAAGGTAGGATGAAATTTGCTATGTTCCAGGCAAGAATCTAGATTTGCCAAAATCAAGAAAATAGCACCATAATGAAGATGAACCAATGTGGCATTTGAAGGTTAGCCTGTATGATTTACCAAACTAGTCACAATTGAAGCTACAGTACAACCTTGATGTTATGCACAAAGAGAAAAACATATATGAAAACATTTTGGCAACTCTACTTAATATTTTAAACAATACCAAGGACAACATCAATGCAAGACTACATTTGGAAGATAGAAGTATAAGAAAAGAGCTTCATTTGCTAGATGATAGTGGTTGTTCATCATCAAAGCATAGAGCTTGTTATGTTCTAAAACTAGAAGATAAGAAGTTCTTGCAATGTTAAGTTTCCAGATGGATATGCCTCCAACATATCAAGATGTGTCAATATGGAGGGAGCAGGATCAATGCAGGGGCTGAAAACACATGATTGTCATATACTGCTGCAACATATTTTACCAACTGACATTTGTGGTTTGGTGCGCAAAGACGTATATGAAGTACTAGCTGAATTGGCTTGGTTTTTTAGATGACTTTGCTCAAAAACTCTAAAGGTTGATGCACTACACCTAATGAAGGTAGATATTGTGCTTATCCTTTGCAAGCTAGAGAAAATTTATCGTTCAGCATTCTTTGATGTTATGGTTCACCTAGCAGTACACTTACCTAATGAGGCACTTCTTAGGGCACCGGTGCAGTATGGATGGATGTATCCCATTGAGAGATGTTTGGGCACCTTTAAGCGTTTCATCCGTAATGGTGCAAGACCTGAAGGATGTATTGCAGAGGCATACACTGCATATGAGTGTATGACCCAGTGCTCTACATATTTCAGGACATCATTGATAGGTTCACAAGGCTTGAAAGAAACTTGGATGGAGAACATAATCTCATTGAATGGTTACTCTATTTTTGGTCATGGTATTAACATGTTGGGTGCTTCAAAACTTCATTACAAAGATAAAGACTATGACTCCATGTTTTCGATTGTTCTAAATAACTCCAAAGAAGTTTATGAGTACAAAAGGTGAATAATTGCTCTAATTTTAGCTCAACCATCTTTATTCAAAACTATTGTCACAAAAAAGTAATTCTTCTTCCTTTGGATGCAACATGCATATGGAAGAATTACAACAACAAGGGGTGAACGATGTTGAAGAAATGATGTCAACACAATTCGTTACGTGGTTCGAGGATCATGTGTGTGCACCTTCTACAACATGACTTAATAATTTAAGAAACAATATATTTTCAAACTCACTAATTCTGTATGTTTTCAACCTACAAATTACTAGGTTGAAATATGAAGGCACCACACATGTTGATGAAGACCTACACTCACTAACCTACCAGCCGGTTCATCGTGTGCACTCGTACACAACTTGTACAATCAATGGGGTACAGTACCACACTATGGCTCATGACGAACATAGGAAGACACATAACTCATCCATCAAAGTGCAGGTACTCACGGTGATGACACAATTGACTTCTATGGGACAATCACAGACATTATTGAGTTGAGTTATAGTAAGAACAACAAAGGGCATAGAACTGTTATCTTATTACGGTGTGAATGGTACAATCTTGAGGGTTAGAGATACCAGATGAAAGATGATGGTTACTTCAAGAGCATAAACACGTTGATGGTATAAGAATGATCCTTTCATTATGGCCACAGATTCTTCACAAGTATTTTTCTTGGAAGATACAAAGTTAGGTCCATGTTGGCGAGTGCTACGAGAATTTGGGCACCGACATAGATTTGATGTCAAAACGTCTGACACAAACCAACCAATTCAAGAACAAATACAGATGAAATGTCAGGAGGCATACCAAGTGTAGCATATTTTAGCTAGAGATGGTGCAATGGGAGACATTCATCCTGATTTGGATTTGTTGCACATGGATAATGAACCAGGCAGCCATATTAGTAGAGACCTCATTGAGAGCATCTGGTGGTAGAAACATACACCTCAAGGTGATGTAGTAGAGGAGGAGATGAAGATGAAGATGAAACCTATCTTTAGTACCATAGTCCAAAATAAGAAGGCAATACTTCAGGAGAAGACAGTGATGATGACTGAACTATGCATTTCTGGATATATTTTTTTGTTATTGTTGACGGTCATTAACTCATAAATCCGACCGTCAATTACTATCAAAAATAGGGAAATTTGGCAAACCAACATCACATATGCATTTATTTCTAACCTAGTTCTTCATGAATTTGGAAGATTGTATTTTTTACAGGACATGTGCACAAACACATGGGGATGTTGGGTATTTTAAACGCAAACAGAAAAATCCGCAAGTGCACGGATACCGATGTAGCCTTCACCCGGGAGTATTCCAGAGTATCGATTTTCCACAGAGAACGTGAGTGTACTAATTAAG
>Ga0182004_10000217_pt1 | contig 30153 bp, 26 predicted proteins | sample Sormic07211540_1_FD_120479 | JGI IMG/M metagenome (GOLD analysis project Ga0182004, IMG submission 120479) | Endophyte microbial communities from Sorghum bicolor roots, Mead, Nebraska, USA - 072115-40_1 MetaG | ecosystem: Host-associated > Plants > Roots > Unclassified | place: USA: Nebraska...
AGAGGTTAGGTGATATGGCTGTAAACCGGATACGGGCGACGGGGGTTGGGGGGGTGGGAGGCGGAGGAGGGGGGGGGGAGGGGGGGAGGGGGGGGGGGGGGGGGTGGGGGGGGGGGGGGGGGGGTGAGCTTCGCGATCGCCAGGTCCTCGTTAGACTTGTTGTAGCACCCAGTGATGTAGACTTCATGGCGCAGGAGCGGGGACGCCTGGACCTCATCCAGCACAAAGCCCTTAGGGATGAAGGGCCTGGGATCTGCGGCAAAGTTCGCCATCGGAGAGCTCGAGGTGAGTTCGGGAACAGTAGCTTGTGTTGTTAGGGGGGGTGTTGAGGCGAAGATCTGGGTAGAGGCACCCGTGAGACTCGAGGAGGGCATATATATAGCCTTTACTCGCGCCCCTTCAACTTCCTTAACAGTAACAGGCCGAAACTTTTGGGATTTGGATTTGGAGAAACAAGATATACGCGAGTGTCCATACTCGAAGCAAACCTCGCAACGGAGATCTCCTTTGCACAAAAACCGGTCATGGCCTAGGCCCAGGCAGCGTGGGCAGCGGTTCAGCGATCCATAGACTATTTTGTTGGGATCCGAAAGAGCCGGGGTCTGTTTTTCTAGAGGCGCTTGAGGCGCCTTAGAATCAGCGTGAGATTTGGGCCTCCAAACTGAAGGGGGGCGAGAATGGCGGGGTTGAGCCGATGAGATTGGATTTGAATTTGAACTCTGGCGAAAATGAACCGTTTTAGAATTAGAGAAAGGATTGCTATGATTCTTATCCAAGAACGCGTCAGCGTAATTGTCCGGGTATTGAAGACGTTTGAATACTGATCTTCTAGATGGCGGGGTTGATTTGACATTGTCAGCATAGCTTTTCCGGCCTTTGGGAGCAATATGAGAATTGCTCGATTTGCGGGAGACGGTGGTCCATTCGGCATTTTGTTCATCAATCCAAAGGTGAAATTCTCTAAGCCAATTTGGACCACCGTTCCCCTAGAGGAAGAAGAGGATAGCAAACAATTGGCAAGAAAAAGAACCTAGGCTTTTGATCAAGAAACCAAATTTTGTAGGAAACTTGAAAGCTAAACATCCAACCCGATAAATGTTTGACATGAAAATCATTACTGTGTCCACCTAGGCAGGATTGCAGTAAGAGACCAACTAAATCTTCATTGAGGCGAATGGCAGAACGGCCGAAACTTGCAACCAGCTTGAATGAAGACGACAACTGGGAGGGGGTTGGACTCACCGAGCAGCCAAAGCGCTGAAAGATCTGGTTGCCAAACTTGAGCCCGGGGTCGAAGGAGATGTTTGAGAGTCCAGCCATGGCCGTCTTCAGCTTGTTCAAGGAAAGTTCAAGACACAAAGTCCTAATGCACAACTAAACGAGTCGGACACATAGAAAACTGACTGTCACATCAAATCTTGTGGCATATTAATGCTCTATATATATGCCACAAGATTGACATTAAACATATATTAAAAAATTGGTTATTTTTTAATCTATATTTAATGCTCAATCTTGTGGCATATATATAGAGCATTAAATATAGATTAAAAAATAACCAATTACACAATTTATCTGTAAATCATGACACGAATCTTTTAAGCTTAGTTAGTCCATGATTGAACAATATTTGTAAAATACAAATGAAAGTGTTACATTGTCAAAATCTAAAAATATTTTGCATCTAAACAAGGCATTGATTGTGGGTGAGAAGTTTTTGGGTGTCACATCGATGCCTTGTTTAGTTCCCAAAATATTTTGTAAAATTTTTCATATTCCCCGTCACATCAAATCTTACGGCACATGCATAGAGTATTAAATATAGATAAAATAAATAACTAATTGCACAATTTACCTATAATTTGCGAGACGAATCTTTTGAGCCTAGTTAGTCTATGATTGGACAATATTTATCAAATACAAACGAAAGTGCTACAGTGTCCATGGACAACACATCACAACAGCTTCTTAAACGCATGCACAGCACAGCACAACAACTTCTTAGTCAAAAAAATATCACAACATCTTCTTCCTCATGGACCCCCTCCCTCCTGTCCATCGCCGCGCCGCGGCGAGCTAGGGTTTCAGTGGAGCTTTGTGGCTGCTGCCACTGCCATGGCCGTAGAGCTCTAGCGAATGCCTAGGTTGCTCACGGCGCCATCTTCGCCCCCCTGTCCCCGCAGCCATCGCCATGGCCATGGACCTCTGTGAAGCCCTAGCTCACCTACGACACCACCTTCTTCCCCTCACCCTTCTCCGCAACCACCGCCATGGCCGCCGCCACCACCACCTTTGGCCATGGTGCCGTCCCCACCCTAACCTAGCCTGGTCGCCTCTACCGCCGCCAGGGCCCCTAAACCGCCCACCGATGACATCCCCACCGCTTGGTCGACCTACCTCCCAAAACCTTTGCTTGTAAGCCACCAGAGTTGGGGAACCCTAAGCAGTAGATCTATAGATCTAGGAGGAGGAGGAGAAAGAGGCCTACCTCACTAGCATTACCGTCTGATCTAGGCAGGCATGGGGAGGAGGTGGGTTGGAGGCGGGGAGGAGGTTCCCACCGGGTGCTGAGGAGGAGGCCGCCGATCGCCAGAGAGAGAGAGAGAGAGAGAGGTGGGTTATAACTCGGTCGTTGGTAACAAAGTCATTGCCAAATAGTTTTGGTATCCATTTATGTGCATGAATATTCTTTTGTCCATCTTGTAATGAGATGGAGCAACAAAAGCCACTGTCACATTGCCACTAGGCAGAGAGGTATGTCAGGTCGGCTGGGCCGATTTAATGCATTTGTCAAGATTGTACAGGAGGCAATGCTGCTTCCTGGGCCTAAAGAGGCTATGATAGGCTACCTTAGCAAGCACATCATCATGTTCTCGAAAGCCCATCGACGAGTTTAGAATAATGAAGTAATTTTATAGTTCAACCTTTTTTAGTTATTTTTGTGCCTAAATAATATATGATTACAACATGGGTACATTATGTCTCATCTGGGCTTCAGATAACTTCAAATGAAAAGTGATGAGCTATACAACATTATATGTCTCATCTGGCTTACTAGCTCTATCTTTTTTAAACAAACCAACACTAGTTGTGCCAATTTCTCTTTATAGTGAATAGAGCAAAAACTGCACCCTAAAAAGGGCTAAGAAAAAGAAAGAATTCAAAAGTAAATACAACGCTACTCTCTATTGTATAAGGACACTATGTGTTTCCATCCGGCTAGGCCCCATATTTTTGCACCCACTTCTATCTCCACGCTAATTGACATCACCGATGTTACCTTGTGTTAGGATGCCATATAGTAGAATGAGGATCATGGGCTTTTGTTACAGTCTCCCATAGTTAACCATAGTGTTGTCCACCACTCATGTGGTATAAGTTGTGGAATAGGCGACCCAAACAGTAATATTTTCTAAAACTCGTTTAGCTTAGGGACACTCAGTCATATCAAGTGGTGTGCGGTCTCGTCAGTCACTAGTACAGGAACTTTAATGGAGGCGGTTGTATTTGGTTAATGGAGACGTGCACAACCAACCAACTCCAATGAAAGGCCTTAGTTAATTGATGGATAACCGAGGCGGTTACTCTACCCGCCTCTATTAATCGTATTAATGGAGGTGGGCACTATATAGCGACCGCCTCCATTAATATGGTTAATAGAGGCAGGCACTATATAGTGACCGTCTCCATTAATATGATTAATAGATGCAGGCCTTTATAACTACCCACCTCCACTAATGTTTTAAAAGATATAGTGGTTAGGGCAGACGTCAAACTTCCTAACTTTCATCTCCACTGGTTGGATTAGCTTCTTCACCTGATAGGTATTGGCAGGAACCTTGTTTTCATCTAGGTATGTGTCAGCAAGGACACTCATGAGGTCATTGAAGCTAGTGTCAGACCAGTCATGCCGAGCCTTCAATATCAGCATCTATAGGTCAAAACGTAGCACCGTCCAATGCTTTGCACAACCCTTATAGAGAGGGTCAATTGCAACCTGCTTTATCTCTCTGAAATTCTCCAGCCACCTCGAGTTACCAAACAGAATGTCATCTTCATTAAGGCAGTTAGCTATTTCTGCCATAAGCTCTACACCCTCAGGGTCCTTCATAGCAGCATCCTCATCACCATCCCCACCACCATCATCGTTAGCAGGCATATCTTGGAGTAAGTCTTCTATCGTGATATAATCACGAACATTGTCATCGTTGGCTGCTGGTGTAGTCGATGAGGAGGCAGGTTGTCATCTTACATGCTCTGCGGTTGATGTTGTCAAGTTGCCTCCGGATGCATCACCCAAAGTCACATCCTTTTCTTTTTCTCCATGATAAGTCCAAACCATGTAATCCTTAAGAAAACCATACCTAATCAAGCAAAATTGCACCTCACTGTCTGCGTGGGCTTCATGTTCTTACAACAAGAACATGGACATATGGTTGTCATCCGATCTAGACTCTAACAATGAGCTTTTGTGGTTGCAATAAACTTCCTCACATGAATCATGTACTGTGATTTCATTCGCTTCATCTGGTACATCCATTCAGACCTATCTATACCTGCAAACCTTATTGCCCAACAAAAAAGAAGTATTACAAACAAGATAATAGATCTAGAGATAAAAAACCACTATTTTCTCTCTCCATGGATCTATCTATATCTAGAGAGCCTAAATGATGAAGAAGATAGAGGAATACAGTTTGGAGAATGTGTGTCAACCTTTTGTGGTGTCCTTCTTGAACAAATCAAAAGCAAAACTTCTCCCCTAGTTTTTGCTCAAATTTTAGGGTTTTGGATTGGATTTCAAAACCCAAAATTTGGAAGATGTGTCGCCAAGAGAAAGAAAGGGTCGCTGGCTGTACGTTTATAGCCACAGGAACAATGGAGGCGAGCAATGCAAACTTGACCGCCTCTGCTAATCACATATTAATGGAGGTATTTACTATAATGCGACTGCCTCCATTAATGTTTCAATCGAGGTGGACAACATAAGAGCTATTAATATGCATTAACAGTGGCAGTCCTGTTAAGGTGACCGCCTCCATTAATAATTAACCGACGCAGGCCTACAGGTGGCCTGGTCATGGCAGGAACAATGGAGGTAGGCACAAAGTGCGCCCGCCTCCATTCTGAAAAGGAAAACGTCGCCCAAAATAAATCCTGTAGTAGTGAGTGTCATGGCAATTGGCAAAGGTCTACCATTTTCTATAGTAGTAATTTTCATTTCCATCTAAGTTCGTATGAAAAAGGTGTTTTTTCAAAAATAGGATGTGAATAGAAGGAATAACTTGCCCTCTTAGTGCATGATTATTGTATCACCCACTCATATACCCTACTAAAATCACCATTTTTTATGTGCTAAGTCTACACAAAAACCTCCCTCATTGAGATGATCCCCTCCACTCACCCCATAAAAACAACGCTATATAAATGAACCATCCAGATTGATTTTGAGTCCTCTCTCCTTACTCACTTAGATCTGACACACAGGATTGTGTATATGGTACTTCCCATCCCTCCCAACTCTAAGTGTGCACCCAGCCCCCACGCCCGCGCCCTACAGTTCGAACCCTCTACCCGGTTTGATTTCCATCTCCCGCATTGTTTTTTTTTCATTTTTTTCTAAGAAAACAAAAGCTCAAAACATCGTCCTCCTCCTCCTTCCACTAACCACATGCCAATCCCACAGAAATCCCCACCCGAATTCCCATTTCCCCAATCACCGATCATCCACCAATCACATGCCCGTAAACCCTAACCACCGTGCGCTGTCGTGCCCACGCTGCCCTCACACGTGGCCTGTGGCACTGCGAGCCAAAACCCCACCACCGCCTCTAGATCCCAATTTTGTAGGGAATCAACAGAGAGGGAGGGCTGCCCGCCATAGATGGAGCCTGCTGGCGCACGCAAGGAACAACACACCGTCGTCGACTCCCCGTTTCACTCCAATGGTGCCGAGGTAGGCCCGTGTCGCCGCTCTCTTGACAGCACAAAGACCAACTCCTCCCACCACCATCCCAATGCAGTCCTTGCTGTTGCTTTTTGTTCAGGATGTCACGGAGCACGGGAAGCTAGGGCAGTCGGAGGACTAAGCTATCAATGGGAGTGTGCGTCCCTTTCCTAGCTCACGTGATGCACAAATGCAGCGCTTTTCTATATCATCATCAACATCGCTTGCTGCATGTTGGTTTCCACTTGTGGGAATGTTGGGGATGACCGCTTTGTGTGTTGGGGTGGGTGGACTTGATGACTTCTGGGCCATCACCATTGAGGTGGGGAGGCGTAGGGGACTCGGCGGTAGGTGGAGGATGCAGGCATGGAGAGTGCCGCTAGGAGGATAGACGTTGGCACGCGTGTCTGCGCCATGGCTCGGGATGTTTGAGGTGGGGAGGGGAGGGAAGAAGCGAGTAGCGACGCCGAATTTGTAGAGCTGCAGAGGAGGCGAGGAGCATGGCGAGGTGGAGAGGGAAAAGGGAGGAGCCTCTTTCTTGGGCACAGGCACACCACAACATGAGTATGTATTTGTGCCTGCTACACGTAGAAAGTGGTGTCTTTGTGGCCGTGTATGTGTACAAAAGTGGAAAAACTGGCAACGTGCGTGATACACATACTGAGGTGTCTTGTTATACTACTACTATAGTGCATAGCTCCATATGTATATACCACACTTGTAGATGTACCTATGGTTATATTTACATGTTGGGGCTATTGCGTTCTTATCCTCATTTTGAAATCTAATTGTGATTTTACTCTCGTTTTTGTCACTGTTGCGATTTTACCCTTGCTTTATGAAAACAAAGCTCCAGTTTACCCTTATTCCGTAAACAACGAGTAACGATGTTAAATGGGCTTAGTAAGGACAACTTTGTCCTTGTGAAAATGCCCCTACTTTTTTGAGTACATTGTGATTTTACCCCTGTTTTTTTTGAAAAAAATCAGCAGCAACACTGGACAACTTGTTACATATTATTTCACGCAGCATGCAAATATAGATAGATAATATCACATCAAAAGAAAGTGTAGCAGGTTGAAGCTATGCATGTCAACAACTTGAGTAGGCAAGGTTCTACCCTGTTGCTAGGATTTTGGTCCCCCATCACGTAAACTAAAAAAATGACAGAACCCTAACAACCAGATTCTTCATGTTTCCAATTCATATGATTTTGCCTACAAATTAGAGCAAATGAAACCAAATTAGCGTAATTGCCTAAAATCCCAAGGTTAATTTGTTCCACAATTGACCAATACACACTCGGAACTTGAAAAAATGTACATGGACACCAACTCCTTGGCTCTAGACCTGCCACCCTCTGACTCCATGGTCGCCCGCCTACCTACCCACGCAGCTAGTCGTCCCACGCATTCGTCCCGCGCACCCTCAGCCGCACCATCAGGCGAGCCACACGCTGGACCCACGACGACAACCTTCGATAGCCGCTCGCACCGCACGGGGCGTCGTGACGCTCATGTCCCTAACCACAAGGGACTGAGGGGGTGGCCTCTTGAGGGGCCTAGCCGCACGGCGCTAGGAGCTGCCCAGCCGCTCTTGTTGCCTACTAGGCTCAACATGCTAGGGTTTTGGTCGTAGAATAGGAGTACAAGAGTACGCGAGGGATGAAGGGTTTCGGTCGTAGAACAGGAGAAAGGAATCAATAGAGGAGAGAATAGGGAAGGGTTATTATTATCTTTTGGTCTTCCTGTGAAGATTTTTTGTTTTTTATTTATTTTATTGCACAAAAAACTAATAGAGTTAAAAGTAGGGGTAAAATCACAATGTACTCAGAAAAGTAGGAGCATTTTCGCAAGGGCAAACTTGTCCTTACCAAACCCATTTAACACCATTACCCGTTGTTCACAGAGTAGGGGTAAACTAAAGCTTTGTTTTTACAAAGTAAGGGTAAAATCGCAACGGTGATAAAAACGAGAGTAAAATTATAATTGGACTTCAAAACAAGGGTAAGATCACAATAGCCCCTTACATGTTCATGTGTTTATTTGTCATGACGATAATGACGTGTGTAGAGCGTATGTTCGTCTAAATGCCTCTTCCTGGGCCTCTTGACCAGCCCAATAGCATGTCCTGGTTTTTATTATGGTGCCCACGTCCCTCGCTTCCGCTGCGCCGACGGCCGGATAAGGAAATGAGATGAGAAACCTCCCCTACTCTGTTGTGCTCCGCCGTTGACAGTCGCCGTCCGTCCATCATCCATGGTGTTTTCTTCCACAACTTCCCTAAAAAACTACTGCAGATGTCGCGTGGGGTCAGGTGGGGGGTAGGCACCACGTAGGGTTGGGCGGTACATGGAGTACAGGCGCAGGAAAGAGGTACAAGCGCGGGCGTCCGGACGCGGATGTGGCACGCCGCCACGTGGGGTTGGGTGGTATGTGGAGTGCATGTGCAGAAAAGGGGTTCAAGCGTGGGTGCTCGGATGCGGGTGTATCCGAGCATTAGCACTGTTGTTGTTGGAACGAATAATGTTTTATACACCACATCATGTGAGGTAGGTCAAAAAATATGGGTGAAACACATAGGGTAATATTATAATTAGCGTCTAAGATATATAACAAGTGTGAGTCAAAAAGCATAATGTCTAGAGTGTAATAATAATAATTAGCTCCTAATGTATAACTAGTTTGATTTAATTTGGTTCGGGAAAAAATGTCTGGTTTAATCCTTAAAGTATTTATACTTTGTTTTCTTGAGTAGAGTGGCACATAGTACGCAATTTGGGTAGAGCACACAACGGAGGCGTGCTGTGGACTGGGTCAACGCCGCCACCCTTCCTGTCCCTTTCATGACAAATGTTCAGCTTGGAGGTGTCTCCATTAGCCTAGTATTATTCAAATCTTTTCAACAAGCTAAGCTATGCTACCTGCAATACACTAATGCTAAAATCAAATCTGTGTGCGTGCAGCATGAAATTGGGGATTCTCGATGAGGTCTTGTTTAGTTCTGAATTTTTTTTGGTTTTTTGTATTGTAGTACTTTTATTTTTATTTGATAATTATTGTTCAATCATAGATTAACTAGACTCAAAAGATTCATCTTACGATTTACAGGTAAACTGTACAATTAGTTTTTATTTTTGTTTATATTTAGTGCTTCATGCATGTGCTGCAAGTTTCGATGTGATGGAGAATCTTGAATTTTTTTTGACTTTTGGGGTGAACTAAACAAGACTCCTAAGTGTGAAATTGTGAATTAAGAGCAGTCGGTTCGGTTTTCTCTATCATTTACATGAATATTCTTTGACCATCTTGTCACGATATGGAGCAGCCAAAGCCAGTGCCAGCCTGCCAGGCTGTAGTCCACAACTAGGCAGGGAGGTACGTGAGGTCAGCTGGCCCAATGCACTTGTCAGGACTGTAGAGGAGGGGATGCTGCTTCCTGGGCCCAAAGAGGCTATGATAGGCCGCCTTAGTAAGTACTCCTACATCAAATGCTAGAAAGCCCATCAGACCATTTTAGAACCAAACACACCTTTACACTCTCCAATATTCAAGCCGAGGGTCGTCCACCGCTCGTGAAATGTCTCATTATTGTTAGTCCAAAGATGAGGTAAAAGGTGTGGATAGGCGGCCCAAAGAGTAATAATATTTTCTAGAACTCGTTTAGCATAGAGACACTAAGTCATATCAAGTGGTCTGCCGTCTCGTCAGTGTCATGGCAAAGGTCTATCATTTTTGTATAGTAGTAATTTTCATTTCTATCACTACCAGAATTCGGCTCTTTGCCCAAAAAACACTCGACAAAAAAAAAACTCTCGACAAAGAAGCCTCTTTGCCAAGTGTTTTTTTATACTTAGTAAAGACCTTCTTTGCCGAGTGTAAAAAAAAACACTCGACAAAGAAAATTTTAAATCGAATTTTGAAGCCCTAAACGAATTCAAATTAAAAAGTTTTCAACTACAAAGTTGTATAACTTCTAAAGATCTACAACCTTTATTTTTTCTCATTTCTTCATTTGACAAAGTGAAAATAAATCTATTCACAAATTTTACATCTCTCTTTTATAGTTTATGAAACTAGAAGAGAGATATATAAGTTTTGTGAAAAATGTTAGAATCACCATGTTGAATAAAACAATGACCAAATAACCAAAATAAACTTTGTAGATCTTGAGAAGTGATAAAATTTTGTAGTTGGCAATATTTTCATTTGAGTTCATCTTCTAATGCAAAATTACATATTTATTTGAAAATTTGAAAATTTGATTTTTTAAACAACCTCGGATGGAAAAACCTCCCTAAATAAACTTTGTAGATATCGAAAAGTTATGAAACTTTGTAGTTGACAACTTTTTCATTTGAGTTCATCTTGTCATGCAAAACTGTGTCTTTATTTGAAAATTTAATGCATAACAATTTATGAAGGGTGATCATTCAAAATGATGCATACTCATACACTTGGAGATGGGGATGAGGTGGGAACAAACCCAAAGGCAAATGTATATGCTAGATTTTGTTTTCTCTGACTGAGATGCGATTGAGTATGTGGTTAGGTTTAGGATAGATAACCATACTAATAAATAGGGAATCTTTAGTGCATAACAATTGTCTAAGTGCCCCTAGTTGTGAAATGACTTTGCATATATGCATTAGACCTAGTGACATGATGAGATGCAAGTGCAAATCCTCCAAAGCATATTTGAAAATGCTAACTTAGGGCCAAATGAGTTGTTGTAATGTTGGACAACATTTGGGATTTAGTGCATTTGAAAAAGTATGAAGCTAAATGGGGTGCCTCTATAGGCACCAAATTAGTCTAGTGGTACCCTACAGAGGGCACCAGACCATGCGGTACATTGAGAGGTGCACAAGATCACTCAGTAGAGGCTAGGACTAGCCACCGGATTAGTCCGGTGGTTACCCTTTGATAGGAAATGGAGCAATAGCTTGCACTGTTTGCCCAAGGGGCAGTATCATAGTTTTGTTGTAACTCTCTAGTTGTGCTTGTGTAGCCCTCTAGTTGAGTAGTGCTATTGTAGTACTAGTGTAGCTTGCTTTTTGCTTGTGATCACTAGTATGTGTAGGAGCTCTCAGTGTGCCTAGTAGTCTAGTTGAATAGGTTTTTGTAACCTCGCTAGCTAGAATTATTAGGTATGCTCATACTAGCTCTACACCTTAGGTAAAACATATATTAGGATCATTTTGTAAGGTGCTTGTGAGCATAGAAGGGTGTAGTGGAGGTTAGACCGAATAATTTAATATTTCCACATTTGTTTCTATTAGATATAGCGATTATAAGTTTTAGAAATGACTATTCATATCCTCTAGTCAGCTCCTTAACAATAGTCTCACCAAGTTCAAGCTAGCCAAAGTAGCCCCTTTGGGTATGTTTTAGTCGACTAATCGTAGATCTCAAATCTCAAATAAGTTTAGTTGGGCAAGAGATTAAACTTAAATGAGCCCAAACATGCAGCACCAGATAACTGGGTCACATTTGACGGATCAATTGGTGGCATTGTGCTCCTGCACGTGGTAAATCTTAAAAGATTTACGTATTAAAAGTTCATGTTTAGTAGTAAAGAATACCCCACGCGTTGCTGCGGGGATCCTAGATAATTTAAAAAAAATTAGACTATTTATACTTATAGTTAAATAGATTAAACTATCTTAAATTAATTTTGATGAATGGTTTGGCTGGCCAACTAAATGCATGTTAGTGGATGAAGAGATAACTATCATAATTATGTGTGCTAGTTGGCTATAATTGCAAGTTCTAGTGGATTGTTGATGTGGATAGCTTGCATGTTAGAGAATTCTCTAGTGGGGTTTAGCTTTATAAGGCCATCCTCAATGAGAGTTTCATGACACAGTTTTCAACACATTAATATTTTGGAAACAGTGCATAGGAGTTTCATGGGGATGAAACTCTCTCTACTCCCATGAAACTCTTATCATCTCTCTTCATTAATATAGCGCCACATCAGTATGTGCATGAAACTCTAATGAAACCCCATTAAGACTGGCCTAAGAGTATAAGATAAGATAAGATAAGACGTGGGCCTAGTATAAAAAAAATATTAACCTTTGCACTCAGTTTCCATTTTGTTTATTTTATATAACGTAATAGTGCAAAATGAGCGAGGGCCCTTTGGAATGCAGGAATTAAGAAGCATAGGAATAGAAAAAACATAGGAAAAGTATAGGGATGCATATGAGCATCTCCAACAGTTTGACATTTTTTCTTTGCCATTTATTGTAGTTTGCCAACTTCCAAAATGAAATGGGGAGGAGAAAAATAAGCCAGCTTCAAGAATTTTGCAAAATTGACTTGGTATTTACCAAATTATGGACCCAACTTGACTTGTCGCGAAATTTTTTCAGCGCGTGCTTCTCCGTCCGGTCGCAACTTCCTTTCACGCCTCTTCTTCGCGCGCGGAGGAACACATACGTAGTACTAATCAAATATATGACAAAGGCACGGACACATCCCCTACCCATAGAACCCTAGCCAGCCACAATCGAAACCTATAAAACAGAGTGGATCATATGAAGTACTTGAACCCTACCTGCTGCCTTGATGAAGATGGAACAAACCGGCAATCCCCCCGACTCGATCTTTGGCGATCCCCTCGACTCCTTGGTGATCCCCTTAGCTACTTTTGTCCTCAAGACACAGAACGGCGGCATGGGAACTCCAGATCGGGACAAATAAAAGATGGCGCTGGAAGAGTCCATTTCGCGGAACATTATGCCACGAAGAGTCACGGTGCCACGGGAGTAGCGAGGGAGTAGCGCGGGATTCACGGCGATCGCGTTTGCCAAGTGCTCCGCCAGCTCGCATAGATGCGTGGCTTGACTAGGTAAATGGTAATTTGCCCAAAATGCCAATCCAAGATGCACTAGATACGTGTTTTCAAGATTTTTGACAAAAAACAAGAATACCAAACACAAACGCCTAACTGTTGGAGATGCTTGTAAAACGTTGAAATATTGAGTGAAAGGTTGTTTGTTGGAGCACATGAAAATGAAAGATCCATTCTGTAGGAATATAAGATTGAATAAAAATAACACCTAATATATATGGCCATACAGCCCATGGCCCCGCCCGAGCATGACTCGGACCAGCCCGACAGACCAAGGTGTGCCTAGGCCGCCACCCAGGCACGCGACGTGGCTCGGGCATGGCCCATTCCAACAGTCGGCCCGGTATCGGCCCAATGAAACTGACCTATTGTGTAGTTCTGACTAGTATATATGTATTGTCAATTGTTATACCGGTGAAAATGTTGAGCAATTAGCGAAAATGATGAAATATTTTAGCATTTGGTGAAAATGTTGATAAAAATAAGCTGTTTTCGGTTTGACGGGCCGTGAGCCGGCATGACACGGGAAAAATGCCGTGCTTGACGGCCTGGTACGGCACGAAAACCGGCACACGGGCTGTACCTTGAGCTAAAGGCTAGGCACAAAGCCCGTATAGACACGGCCTGCTAGGCACGACGGCCCATAGCGGCGACGACCTGCGGCAGGCACGGCCTGTTGGACATATATACACCTAATGCATGCTTTGCATGTGTTTTCTCTCTCTAAGGTTGGGTAGAACGATCTATAAGGCATTCACAATGCAGACTCTATCATAGAGTCTAAAGTTATTTATTACCTCGAACAATGTGGATTTAGAGTCTAAATAAGACTTGGAGTCTTATTTTTTTTACCTCTTTTTTTCAATAAATATGCTGCCACATCAGCAAAATATCATAAATAATATGTAAATAATTGTCTTGGACTCTGTGATAGAGTCTTGCATTGTGAGTGCTCAGAGCAACTCCAACAGTTTTGCAAATAGGTTTGACATTCTTGTTTTTTGCCAAAACTCTCCAAATCTCCTATCCAACAGTTTAGCAATTGGGTTTGACATTTATAGCAAGTTAGCAAATTCTCCTGCTTTCTTGGCATTTAGAATAGGCTTGGTATTTTGCATGCGCGTGCTTTTATAGCAAGCCGACAACCTGATGCTTCTTCGTTGATCTTCAGAACTAGTAGAATTTTGTTTTTGCCAAGTCAAAATTGTCAAACACTTGGAGATGTCATTTTTGTTCTCTCCCTATATCATTTTGGGAGTTGGCAAATAACAATATTTGCCAAATAAAATTTACAAAACTGTTGGAATTGCTCTAACGAACAGTTCGTTACTATCATCAGCATTCAACTCCTCGTACTTTGTGAATAGGATTTTCTCCGAGAGGCATGAGTGTATGTTACAAATCCTATGGAAATCAACACATAGGATAGGAAATTCTATGAAAATCCTATTAAATTGTAGTAGTGCTTTATGCCAGCCAAACCATAGGATAGGAAACTTTCCATCACCAACAATATTCCTCCAAAATTCCTTAAAAATCCTGTGATCCATAGGATCCCTGAAATTAATTATGCTTACGCGAGCACTGTAGGGCCGGCCTCATGCATGAGAGGGACAGCGCTTAGTCATAGCGAACCGAGCAAAGCAACGCATAATTCTACATGAAATGGCAACAAATTAAGGAACTAGAATTTTGGTGTAGCACAAACAAAATTACAAGCTAAGTAGAGCAAAATAACCACGCACACATAGTAATTTATACAGTAGTTCAATTTAAGAACATCAAACTGCGAGAGCCGAGAGGAGACAGCCATGCATGCATGGCAACACCTGCCTTGTGCTAGCAGTGGCAGCCGCAGGGATAACCATAGGCGGCGCTCGTCGTCCCCTGTCCTTTCTTTGAAAAAAAAATACATGAATATAGTGCCATTTGTAAATTTTCTCAACATAATGAAGTTGTTCAATATGGTCTGAGGTATATGATTTGAAATGACCCCCACGTATTTGGGACTGGGCCCAGCCTCCAATTTAACAACCCACTTGGGCGCACTTAGGGCCCGTTCGTTTGAAGGGGATTGGTTTCCTGAAAATATTTCAGGCGGAATTCTTATTCTAATTTGAATAGGTTTTGTCAACTGGAATTATTCCTGGCCAGATTTCAGCTTAACCGAACGGGCCCTTACTGTGACGCTGGCTCTGAGGTTGTCACTGTCTCTGTTATCCTGGACGTATTAGTCAGGTCATGTTTGGATGAAAATCTTGCACACGCAGCTGCAGGCAGGCAACAGATTCGACCCCAGGCGCTATTTTGGCTAGGCGCCGCCGCCTCCTCCACACTACTATGAACCATGGAGACCATCGGTGCCGCTGCCCTTACTTCCCATGGTTGCGCCTGTATGGAAGATTTTTTCAGCTTCTTAATTATGGTGGTGGGTTCCACCATGCCGGCGACCGTGAGCATCCCCAGGTGACTCTCAAAGCTTATTGAATCAATACCTGGATATATCAATGTGGCACACATAACATCTCAATTTTCTTTGGCGTATATATTTGCCATAGACAGGGATGGAAGGGCAAAATTGGGTAAAAAAAAAGCAATAAACTAGCAAATTTTTGTAATGCAACGCGCGTAAAAAGGATGTGTTTCTTACCACAAATACCCGCGACGGCCCCAAAGGCTTTAGTCTTTTGTTCACTCTTGATCCTCATTATAACCCGCTGAGAATATTGTAGAAACAGATAAACAAGGCAATCAGTGGACACAACATCATTATCACTCATTAGACACGAAACAGGTCCTGATGACAAATGGAGTTTCACCACATAAAGGCATACGCTATACATAAACCAAGTGCTCACACATGAAGAGAAGCGACACAGAAGAGCAAATGAAATCAAGCCTGAAGATAAAGGTATATGCTTAGGGTTTTATTTCGCTGACCAAGATGCATGTAATAGCGCATGGTTAGATTTATGATAGATAGCCATACTATTAAGAGCGAAATTCTAAAGCGACTACGGTTATCTATAGTCCCATTAGGTTTAAACTAACTTTGCATATGCATTGGACCTAGTAATGTGAGGAAGCAAGTGAAAATGCTTTTCAAAATATTTTTAAAAACCTAACTCTGTAAGGTGTTATGTTCAAGTTAGAACACATTTTTAGATTTAGTTTATTTGAAAAGCATTTTAGAGAAGGAATTGGTGCATGTTTTCTACACCCATGGGAAATATCTGGTTCCTCTGTTAGGGAAGCACCAGAGAAAAGGTGCCAAATGCTAACTGTGTAAAACCACACATCCAAAATCTGCTTATATGGCCTAGCTCCACATATGGAATGGGCGTGCATACACGTAGCACCTCTCTTACACTTTCATCTTGGTATAAACTTTTTATGGTTGTAATCCAAGTTGGTTGTAGAGTCATTTTGTATGTTGTAATAACCATCTAAGGTTTGTTTGAAGATGCCTTGCTTATGTCATCGTAGGAGACTTAATTGTTCAACTTAGATGAAGTTTGTTGCTCCCGTATTCTTTGTTGATGTATTCTTGTTAGAGTGTAGTCTCACAATACTCCAGAATGTTGTTTATCTGGTTTTCTTCTTGAGTGTTACAAATTGTTTGTTGGTTGGCTTCCTTTGGATTTGCACCACCTAGGCTGACGCCAGTGCCAGATAAAAGGCGGTTGAGGACCTATGTGTGGGAGTTTTAAACATATGAGCATTTTCGCCAGTGGTGTTGGTGAACGTGTGGGCGTGTGGGGGGTGGGGGGGGGGAGGGGGTCATCGGTATTTTCTATGATGCCTCTGTGCTCTCGGGTGTCAAAACTGAGAGGTTTTTACCTCACAAGAATAGTATGGTGTTTACTACCGAAGAGTCACTAGAGAAATGACATTGACTGATGAAAATTCCAAGGGTCGAGGAACCTACCTTAGGGAGGCCACTAGAAATCTCTACAAGTTACTCCACCAAATGAGGACCGTTAATCTTCACAAAATGTACCAAATGAGGACCGTTAATCTTCACAAAAAGTCACTGGTGGTGGCATTTCTGGTGGTCACCGGAGTTTCCGATGACCTTGAAAACATGCACCAGCAGCTCCCCAATGGCTAGTTTTCTTTGGAGGCCTGTAAATGGGGTGCACTCATCCTTTGGGCATCTCTTCAACATTCTTACAAATACACATATACCCTAGAGGAGTTCAAGAACATTTCCCTCTCACTTCTTTGCATAGAGTTTAATTTAGAGTGAGATTGGGAGAGATATAGTGCATTTCTTAGAGAGTTTGCATCTAATAGCACTAGTTCATCATTGGAGCTACATATTTCTTGTCATTCTTGATGATTGCTGCACCTAGACAGCTTGGAGCAGCGAGGTGACATTGAGCACTATGTGAGGATTGTGCGGGGGCTCGAGTGGAGTTGATTGTGAGGAGTTTTGTGCCCACTCCTTGGGAGATCGCAAAGGGCAACTTTAGTGGAATTAATGTTCAAGGCTAGATGGAGTGTTGGTTGACTAGCTTTTTACGGCACCCACATTCAGGGTCAAGCTAGAGTAGTTTGCTTATCACGTGAAGAAATCATAAAGAGACTCGCCTCAATGAGGATGTAGGTTACTGGCAAGCAATCAACCTCGGGGATAAATCTTTTTCTCACTTGTCCTATTGGTTTGCTCATCTACACTTGTGCCTTAAATTCTTGTACTTAAGCTAGTATAGTTGTTGCTTGTGTAGCTCTAGTTGTAGTGGTAGCTCTCTAGTTGAGTAGTGTAGCTAGATTAGTTGTTTTTTCTTGCTAAGCTCAACTTATTTAGTTGCTAGCTTCTTGATTGTTCGATTGCTCTAGTAGGGGTGTGACCTTGTTACTAGAATTGTTTGTAAGACTTGCATTGGGGTGAATTAGGCTAGACAAATTAGTTGCTATCAGGGTCTCTTTTATTCTAATCACTTTACCTAAGAGTTGTAGTTTATAGGAGAAATTTGTATAGGGTATTCACCCCCTAGAGCAGATCCTTTCAACTACACATGTTATAGGGAAATTTGACACGTTAGGTGCTGTAGTGCAAGCTGAATGTATGTTAATGCCTTTGTAGCAACTAAGAGTGCTATATATGATCTAGACTACATATTCTTAATAAAATCAAAAGAGAGAATCTAAATAAGCAATGTATAAAGCAACTTTGGTAAAATTAACATCAAAAGTTAAAACACTTAACATCTAATGTTGGCTGGAACGCGAGCTCACAGAAACCAAGTAAATATGTTGGATGAAATGGATCATGACTAGAAATGGGGTAAACACACGGACATAGAATAATTGACAATTAACTGATAGAACCACATAAAGAACAGGAAGTATTTATATAGAGGCATTAGGTTAGGAAGATATTAAACAATAAAAGTAATTAACATATTTGGGCAACAGCTTTTAGACCAAGTTTGTACAGTACCTTTTCGAACTTCAGTTCGGGCTTGTTCGGATTTCTGTCGACTGCATTCTGAATTGCAGCCTTTGCAGCCTCCACCTCCTCAGGCTTTGCACGTGACAAAACCATGTCTACAACGACATTCTCAAGTGAAGAGAGATTCTCTAGGCCAAAGCCGGAGTTGCCAAACTGATCCATTGATTCCCGCACAGAAAACTTGAGGGTTTGAAGCTGTTGCATGGCTCCTTCCGCAAACATCACAACCATGTAGTTATTGTAGATTTCAAACTTGGTTAGGCACAAGAATGGATAAACATTGCTGATGACTAATAACGCTTTTTGTCTGCTTTCTGTAGTTTCCTTCACTGTTATCGAAAGATGAGAAAGTCGTGGTATGTTCCCAAGGATCTGAAGGTCCTCCAATCTCTGTGTTAGCAGGGAGATACGCATGACGGAGAGGGAACAAAGTGAGGACATCCATCTTGGAATGGAGCATATGGCACAAGGTATGTCTATTGTCTGAAGCTGTTGAGGCCCTGGTGGTGATAGCTCGTCATATCGGGAACCTATGTCAATACTACTGACTGTTCCATCAATATGTAGGTACTTTAGAGAAACCATGTTGGACAACCAAGTAAGGAGGGGCTTCTCATACCTTTCATCCCACTGGGTAAAAGCCAAACTTACACGCCTCAACTCAGTCAGTCCACTCAGTATATCCAGCATGATTGGTGACTTCAAACTGATATATCCAAACGTATCTGTTTCAGGTATCACCACACCAAACCGTAGGTAGACAAGTTGCCGCAACTGAGCAAAGGTTGACGGCAACTCCATTATATTAGTCTTATGAATGTCTAGCACCTGCAAGAACTTTAGATTCCCGATCTCTTTTGGGATCTCATTAATACCTTCACATGGTAGCCTCAAATACCTAAGGTGAAATAGGTTGCAAATATCCTTAAAGTGATGATTACTCACTTGTGCCTCAATTAAGTCCAACTCACGCAAGACTGGAAATCTTGAAATCTCTTGAAGTATATTGAAAGCTCCACGAAACACACTAAGTGACCTAACATGAGAACAGTTCTTATTTCGCAACCTTTTGCCATCATCTTGGCTGCTGGTGTGGAGAGATAGTCGGCGGATCTTATTTGGTAGATGCTCAGGCTCCTGAGCTCCTAATTTTGTTAGGAAATGCTGCTCATTTGACAAAAATGTTATGAGGTCAAGTACCATATCATGTATTTGAAAACTACTTGCCTTCTTACTTTTATTGTCAAATGTTGGCAGAATCAAACTTCTGTTAATTAACTCATGTACATAATCCTCACCTGCTTCAAACATGTTCATCCCTTGTTTTATTACAACAAAACCTTTACCTATCCATTTCCATACCAAATCATGTGTCATGATCTTATAATCCTCTGGATACAAACTTAGATACAGCAAGCATGTCCTAAGGTGTAGCGGTAGGTCATGATAACTAACCGAAAGTATTCTTCTCATGTCAATTACATCTGAGCTTGTATTTTCTAGTCCAGAACCCATAGATTCGCACACCTTGGCCCAATATTCACTTGTATTCTCTGTTTCCTGCTTACTGGCCAACATACTACTGATCGTGATTATAGCTAAAGGAACACCTCCACATTTCCTTAAAATGTTCTTAGATTCTTTATCCAATTCCTTTGGAAGACATCTGTTTTCATTACCAAATATTCTGAGGAAGAATAACTTTCTTGAGTCACCAGCTGAGAGAGCCTGTAGTTTATAAACACTGTCTGCTTGTTGGGCGACATCAAGAATGCGAGTGGTTATGATTATTCTGCTCCCACGTCCACATTTGTTCAAAGCACGCAAAATATTAGCCCACACAGATTTGTTCCATATGTCATCAACAACAATAAAGTACCTATCAAGAATAGCATGGGACAACAATGTATCAGTACTTTCGTAGAAAAAACAATGTATTAGTAGTTTAGTACAGAAAAAGTCTGCCCAGTTATATATGATTATTCTTCAACAACATTATTCAAGATGAATCAAATAAGGCATGTATATCTACAAATAATTTTTGTTAATTCATATTGTATTAGGTCAATAGTCAATATTCACTATATATATCTAGTCCAGTGACAGAAAATAGCATCACAAAATGTAATGTGTTACCGTGCCTAACATGTGATGAATGGAATGCTTTTAATGAGTTTAGACTATGAAAGATCATTTTTGTGTCGTGTTCCTGCTACTCAACAATAATGGTCCCACTGGAACAAATTAACATGCTGCTAAATTACTTATTAGTCCCCCTTTGGATCCGCCGCTGCACATGGGCCCCTCTACCTTTCTTTACTCCACTTCTTGCCCAGACCGATTGTGTCTTCTTTCTCTTCTCTCACTCAGATCCAAAAGCAACATGGCAGAAAAAGACTTGTTACAACTTACAAAACCCACGCAGTCTTGGCGCCTACAACGTGACTTGAGAAGGGTTTCTTGGGAGAACTAGGTTTTCTCCATCCACCTTGTTTCTAGTAAGATTTTTTGTTGGAGTCTGATCTCGATTCCCGTTCCCATCCCACATTTGTGTCCACATTGTTTTCTCCATCAAGAGCCTAGCCAAGATTTTCTAGCCTGCTAGTAGTCCATCGCCACAAAAACTAGGGTTCTAGGATGAGGCGGCTGCATCTCTAGGCGCCATCAATCCAATAGGAGACAATGTGATTGGTCTATTGTAGGAGATGAGCCAGTTAGAGATGGAGAAGAGTATTACGATCAATAGTGCAAAAGAGATTAGGAAATGGGGGGATCCATATGTGGTGGGGAAGGTGTTGGCAAAAAAATAGTCTAGACACATGCTCTTGAACTCTTGCTCTGGCAAATCTAGTGTCTTATGGGAGTAGAGCACAAAGATCTAGGAGAGAATCAATTCCCATTCACCTTTCTATAGGGTCTAGGGAAGAGAAGGGCTCTTGACAGACCATGGAGAATCAATTCACATTCACCTTTGGTGATAATGGTGGAGTTTGATGGTGCCAAAACTATTGATGATATGGGTAATGATCACTAGGATGCCTCTAGTGCTGATGAATAAAGCAGCTTGTGGTGATTAGGGAGATGACATGGGATTTATTAGAGGTGGACGCAGATGTTGATGATATGGCCATTGGTTAGTACATGTGAATTAAGGTGAAAGTTGGATATTCGTAAGCCATTGATGAGGGGGTTACAATCGACCATGGTGATGAGTAGTGGGAGAATATGATGTGGTGCCCTTTATAATATGAGCACCTCCCAAATTTTTGCTATACCTATGGTCTCATAGGCCACACATACTACATGTGTGAAGTGATCCTAGAGAAGGGTGCAATACTATTTAGTAAAGCTATTGCCCAAACATCACAAGAAAAAAGGGTAGAGAAATCCCAGAGGTCAGCTTGACCAATGCGTTGCTTGGATTGAATCAAAAAGTTGCAAAGCATAGCATTACAATAGGGTGGCTGCTGCTTATATAGAGTAGGGCCTCTACCAACTACTTAGCATATTCTTGCATAAAGCACGATGCTCTAGGCTACTTAGTTGCCAAGGACATAATCAACTTGAGGGCCAAGGAACCCCTAATGCAGAAAGTAGAAATGCATAAAAGTAAGATACATGTGCTAGCTTAACTCTATCAATCTCCCCCTTAAGCCTAGCACTTGGTGACCTTCTTCAAGCCAATCCTCTCCCTCATCTCTTGGAACTTGGTCTTTCCTAGGGACTTGGTGAGGATGTCGGCTAGATGATCTGTGGTGGGAATGTAGTTGGCCTAGATGCCCCCTTCTTCCAAACAGTCCCTAATGAAATGGAACTTAGTCCTGATGTGCTTGCTTCTGTCATGGAAGACAGGGTTCTTGGCCAGCGCGAGGGAAGACTTGTTATCCACCCTTAGTTCCACCACTTCCACCTTCCTACCTAGGAGCTCCTCGAGGAACCTGGATAGCCAGAGAGCTTGGGCTGCAGTAGTTGTGGTGGCTATGTACTTTGCCTCACAACTTGACAAGGCCACCACTTCTACTTGATTGATTGCTAGCTAACCAAGCAATTGTGCAGGAAGAACATTTTCCCACCGATGTTATTGCTTGTGTTGACATCATCAGTGAGGTCGCTGTCACAGTAGCCGATGAAGCATGCAATGTCGGGAGCCTTTTTGCAGTGGAGCCCGTAGTTTAGGGTCCTGGCCACATAGCGAAGCTTGTGCTTGATGGTTTGCTAATGCTCCTCAGTGGGCCATTCCATAAATCAACTCAAGTACCTGACCACGAATGCTAGGTCCAGCCGAGTGTGCACCAGGTACCAGAGGCTGCCAATGAGCTGCCAGTAGTGTGTAGGATCCACCTCCTCTACCATGCTCTCATGACTGAGCTTCAGCTTCTCTTCAATGGGTGTGGCGACTGGGTTGCAGTCCTCCATCTTCCCTAGCTTGAGGATGCGCTATGCATAGTGAGCTTACCGGAGGGTGATGCCCTTGGCATCCTGATGCACCTTGACACCAAGGTAGAAGGAGAGAAGGCCAAGGTCTCTCATCTCGAACTGATCCTTCATGGTGGCCTTGAAGCTTTCCACCTCCTTCCACTTTGCACTGGTGATGATAAGGTCATCGACGTAGACGCCGAGCAACAAGACAACATCCATTGCCATGTCGATACACCACCGCCTCATGCACACCCTCCTAGAAGCCCATCTTCTTTAGCGTGGTGTCCAGCTTTTCTTTCCAGGCATGTGGTGCTTGTCTCAGCCCATAGAGGGCCTTGTGCAAACAGTACACCTTCCTTTCTTCTCTAGCGATGGCAAAGCCTGGTGGCTAGCACACGTAAACCTCCTCCTTGAGGTCACTACTAAGGAAGGTAGACTTCACGTCTATGTGGTGCACCTTCCAGCCTTCTTGCGCCGCTAGTGCAAGGAGAACACGCACGGATTCCATCCTTGCCACTAGTGCGAAGACATCTTCGAAGTTGATGCATTCTTGCTGGATGAACCCTCTCGCCACCAGTCTTGTCTTGTGCTTGTCTACCACCCCTTCTCGTCCTTCTTGAGCTTGAACACCCATTTGAACGAGATTGGTCAGTGTCTAGTGGGTAGGTGCACAAGCTCCTAGGTCCTATTCTTCTCCACCTCCTGGAGCTCCTGATCTATGGCCGCCTCCCATGCTGGATCACCATTGGCTTCCACATAGCTGGTTGGCTCGCCTGTGTGCATGAGGTGGAGCTAGTTGTAGAGTTGTGGAGGTAGGCCTAGAGGGGATTGGTCACCGATGATGCTCGTCACCATGCGGTAGTGGAGGGGCTCGTCATCATAGAACATGTCAAGCCAATCCTCATCCCTCCAGTGGTGTGGCATGTTCGACTGATGGTGAGGAGGATAAAGTTGCTGGTGTGGACTCATCGGTGCTTGGGATTGGTGTCACCTGAGACACGAGAGCCACACTGTCTTCTGTCTTGGTGCTCTGCTACTCCCTTGGAGCTAGAGTCAGCGAGTGTGGCATGGTCGGAGGAGAGCTTGGCGTAGAGGATGAGGACATCGCAGTGCATGTCCCCTCTGCTCCATCTTCCTAGAAGTGCTCGACGATGAACTCCTTATCCACTAGAGATTAACTCCCTCCTTCTTTGACCCCATCCCACCCACGATCTCCTCAAAGATGACATCACACAAAATGCACATGCGCTGAGTCACCGGGTCAAGGACTCGGTGTGCCTTGGCATCGTCAGCATAGCAGATGAAGACATCGAGATAGCTATGGTTGTCGAGCTTCTTGAGCTAGGATAGATCCTTGGTGAAGGCCACACAACTGAATGTGTGTAAGAGCCCTACCTCCGGCGTCTTGCCATGCCAAGATTCATATGGCGTTATGCCCTACAGTGCCTTGGTCGATGCCCTATTTAAGAGATGAATGGCAGTCACCACAGCCTTCACCCAGAAGTGTTCCAAGAGTCTTCTTTGCTTCAGCAGCACTTGTTCCATGGCAACGACTATCTAGTTTCTCCATTCCAACATGCCATTTTGTTGCGGCGAGTAGGGAGTGCTCTAATGGTGTTGGATGCCCTCCTCGACGCTGTTCGATGTGAACTTGGCGACAGTGAACTCAAGCCCATTGTTTGTGCACAACGTCTGTAGCTTCTTCCCACTCTTCTTCTCTACCATAGCTTAGAGATGCTTGATGGCATCTGCAGTGGCATCATTGGTCGTCAGCAACACCACCCACATGTACCATGTGGCATCATCGACCATCAGTAGGAAGTAGCACCTGCCACCGGGAGTTGCTGATGTGATGGGGCCACATAGGTCTCCATGGATGAGCTCCAGTGGATCTTGTGCATGATACTTGGCCTCAGACAGGAACAGCGTGCGGCGGTGCTTGGTGATGACACATGTGTCATAGAATTGGCTGACATGGTTGATCACTGGCAGCCCGCGTGCCATGCCACCCTTGGATAGTTGGTGAAGATCATCAAAGTGGAGGTGGTCGTACCACTCGTGCCACCTCCAGGCTTCATCTTCTTTGCGAGCGGCGAGGCAGAGCAGCTTGGCCATGTTGATGTGGAGGACGTGTAGAGGTGATTGGCACCATGACGAACCTTGATGAGAAGCCGCTTGCATTGGTCCCAAATCCTAAGAACATCATCTTCAATCTCCACCTTAGACCCTCCTTTGTTGAGTTGTCCAAGACTCATGATCAAGTTTTGAAGCACCAAGCTGTAGTACACACCATGGAGTACCTGGTGCTCGCTGTTCTTTGCCTCAAAGATGATGGAGCCAATGCCTGAGATCTCCACCTTTGACTCATCACCGAACTTCACCATGCCTCTAGCCGTCGTGTCTAGGTCGGTGAAGAGCTTTCGATGTCTAGTCATGTGATGGGTGGTGCCACTGTCTAGGTACCAACCATCGAGCTTGTTTCAGCCGTCAGAGTTAGTGTCGAGGAAGGCATGCGCCTGTGGCTCCTCAACATTGAACTCGGTGTTCTTGGCATGAAAGGAGGAAGCTTGAACCTTGCCACGGCTCTCCTCTAGATCTAGGTCCAAGAACCCATGCACGAGGAACAAGGCATGGTCCTCCTCTACTTCTGCCACGTGCGCAGTGCCACCATGCTCCCGGTCATGATGAGGATAGGGGCAATCATGTGCCTAGTGGCCAGTGCGATTGCAATTGAGGCAGTAGTCATCGCAGTTGGCCCAACTATCGCCGTCGGTGGCCCTTGGCTTGTCTCCACCGCTATGATCTTCTACACAACCATGATCGTCGCCCTTGGCCTTGCTCTTATTGATGCCATGCGGACATCGACGTTGATCACCTTGTTCCTTGGACGTCCTGGACACCTCCTCCTCCTTCTACTTGTTGAAGGCCCACCATTGCTCGGTGGTGTAGAGGAGCTTCCCAGTAGTCGACTCTGCTTCTGATGCGTGCTCGCTATCCTGGACCGCCAAGAGATGCCCAGTGATGTCCTCGATCGAGAGCTGCCTGAAATAGAACTAAGTCTCAATGGAGAGCACCATCTGCTCATACTTCTTTGGCATGCACTAGAGGAACTTCTCCATGGTGCACTCCTCATCGAGATCAATGTCATCGTTGCATGCCATCTGCTCCAAAAGGTTGGTGAGGCATAGCGCAAAGTCCTCCACATGCTCCCCTGGGTGAAAGGCAAGAGCTTCCCACTCACCTCGGAACTACTGCAGGGTGGCACGCTGAACGCGCTCACCGCTGACGTGCCTGGTCGTGATCGCCTCTTAGGTCAGCTTGGAGGTCGCCTTGTTGGCAATGGTAGTGCCCAACTCTGGTGGGATGGCAGCACAGAGAGCCTTCAAGGTACACCAATCATCCTCATACTGCATGTCACCGTAGCGGACCACCTCCTAGAGTCCTTGTGCTAGAGCTTGACCTTCATCAGCAGGCTCCACTCGTGGTAGTTGGAGTGGGTGAGCTATGGGCATGCGTCGCTATTGTCGTGTAGACCTACACCACCAGGGAGTGTCCGCGGCGTTCATGACAGCACTCTAGGGATGGCGACATGTGATGGTGGTGTTTTAGGCTGAGTGAATGTCCAGCCAATCCTGCCTCCTTCTTTAGCTCCGCACATAGAGCGGCGACCATAGCCATCGTAGCCTGAGCCACGGCTGCCGCTGTAGCAGCACAGGCGAGACAAGCCTCAGTGCTATCAAGATTGACGACCTTGTCGGTGAACCGTTGCTCTTGCTCTCAGTGGTTGCGGCAGCCAGACACACTCTCTCAGTACAGTTGGAAGCCATGGAGAACGCAGTGGATAGGTAGGGGCTTTTCTAACCCTAGGCTCTAGATACCAATTGTTGCCCAAACATCACAAGCAAAAAGGGTAGAGAAATCCCAGAGGTCAGCTTGACCAATGGTTCGCTTGGATTGAATCAAAAAGTTGGAAAGCATAGCATTACAATAGGGTGGTTGCTGCTTATATAGACCAGGGCCTGTACCAACTACTTATTTTATTCTTGCATAAAGCAAGATGCTCTAGGCTACTTGGTTGCCAAGGCTTCTCATGATCAACTTGAAGGCCAAGGAACCCCTACTGCAGAAAGTATAAATGCAGAAAAGTAAGATACATGTGCTAGCTTAACTCTATCAAAAGCTTTATGGTACATACCAGAGAAGAATAAGTTTGGGGAGGAGTTTAGAGTCTGACAAATGGGGTAGAGGTAGCAACTTCCATGGAGGAATAAATCGAGTGGGATGGGTAGCAGTAGCTTTGGAGTTGGGGAAGTGGTAGGAGGAAAGGTAGTGATGGTCATAGCTGGTAGAAGGTTGAATGAGATGGGGGTAGAAGGTAGTGAATAATGGCTAAGATGAGGAGGTCACAAGGCCTCTGAAGATAGTGAAATCTGTCTCTACCTCAGGGATTAGAAAGAAAGCTTTATTCGTATCCCACTAAGCCTAGAGATGTCAGGGAATTCACTGGTGATGGCTTGGGTTCCAAACAGGAGGTAGCAAAGGCTACAAATGATATGGTGAAGGCTTTGCCATTGCAACAGGAGGCAAGCTTACACATGAACAGTGTCATGCATGTGGAACATGATGAGCACATTCTCATTATAGGCTTGGTGGCGGATCTTTCTTAGAGTGACAAGTGTCTACATTCAGGTAGGTACATTGTGACAGGATGGGAATGTGCAAGGAGGAGGGTACCATTTCCCTAGGAAGATGAAAAGGATAGAAGAAAAGATGGAGGGAATGGTAGTGGATGACCAAAGGTTGGTGAAGGTTGGAAGGAGAGAGGAGGGAGCATATAATAAATCACCAAGTTAGTGGGGCCGATAGATTGGTCCTGCAGGAATCAATGATGATCTTGACTTTGAACTTTTAGTGGGTGGGAAATGTCGTGATAGTCCCAAGTCACGGATGTTATTTTCATGTCAGAAACAAGAATTGATGAGAAAAGATTGGATGTGCTGAAGAAGAAGATGGGTTTGGCAAATGCAGGTGTGGTGGACAATGAAGGAAGGGGGCTGGGGAAATGCTGTGTTATGGCAAAGGGGTGTCAATTTGATTTTGCATAGTAGATCAGAGTACCTTATTGACATGGAGGTCTTGGAGACTGGTAGAGGCAAATGGAGGTTTATGGGTGTGTATAGGGAGCCACAATCAGAGATGAAATATTTGACCTGGGAGCTGTTGGAGATGCTCCACTCCCAGAGCACATAACCCATGCCATGGCTATGTGCAGGGCACTTGAACGAGATTCTATTCCATCATGAAAAGGAGGGAGGCAAGCCATGCCTTCGAACATGCATGGATCAGCTCTAAGGTGCATTGGATAGGGAGGTGGCAAACCTAGAGTGGAGGATGCAGTTTTCCTTGGTACATATGAAGAATGGGTACCTGTAACACTCCAATCATAGAGGGTCTGAAGGAGGTGGAAGCAAGTCTTAAGGATTCAAGCACCAACATGTTGGGTGACTTGGAGAAGAGATTACAAAAAGCAAAGAATGAATTAGAGAAGTGGATGCATGAGTCGATAAGTGATAGCTCAGTGGGTTGAGAGACAGTGAGATACAAGGTGGATAGACTAGAAGAGCACAATGGTATCTATTGGAAGCGTGGGCACACACTAATGATTATCTAAGAGGAGATTTGAAACATTCAGTTGACTTAGGGCACCTTTGGTACAGATGCTCCCAACTCTAGCTGAACTTAGGGCACACGCTGCTGAACTGTAGCATCACTGTAGCACAGCAGAGCCGGAGCTAGTGGAGCTAAAAATTGTAGCTTCACCTACTTCACCCTTTTGTAGTTCATTTGGCACCTCAGGAGCCAAAATAGCTCCACGCTATAGTTGCAAATAGTACAACTAAAAGGAAGCCTTAGACTAATCTCAGTGGGAGTTTCATTGTGTTTTATTTACATCAGTAATATAAAAAACTCGTTGCTGATTTGATGACTTGTTAGGTTTGATGATGAACTAGTCAATGTAGTAGATTTGATGACTTGACATGTTAATTATGGAGAGAGATTTTTATTGAGTTTCATCTAGATGAAACTCGTTGCATTGAGCAACAAAAAACTGACATGACAGTCTTGATAACTATGTCATGAAACTGGCCTTAAACTTTATAACTTTTTCCACCATAACTTTTATTGAGATCAAGACATCTAATGACTCAATGAAACCTGGAGACAGAAGATACGACCAAACTTAAGATAAAAAACCATAATGTTATCTCCTAACATAAATTGTCAAATTGCTCTCACGGAACAGAATTTAATGTAAAATTCGACGTGCACCTAAAAAAAAAGAGTTTTGCTATTTATCTGTCACCAGTTTTTTTTGTCTTTTAATCTGTCAAATTATGGGCCGTTAGATGTGCTTCAGGATTGCTATGGTGTTTTTGGGTGCAGACTCCCCTAACGGATTCTAAAACTGGCAGCAAAACCCGATAATGCGCTCACCGATTTGTTTCTTATCGTTTGCCGCCTCCTTTCATTTTGCCAAATTGCCTCTCCCTCTCTGACGTGGCTCCGCGGGGTGGTGGGGTGGACTGCTGGCCGCAGACGGCATCCTCCGCCGTGGTTGTGCGGGTGGTGGGCCGCCGAGGATCTTCTCTACCGCAGCTCACAAGGGGCAGTGGAGGGTGGAGCACGGTCATATTCGCTTAAGCTTATCTGCCGAATCTACCAGCCATTTAGCAGTACTCATAAGAAATTAGTGAACAATACTTTCAGCCATGACTTTTCACAGGCCATTGTTACCGCCATCGCCAACCTCATCTGCTGCGGTCGTGTGGGCGGTGGGCGCCCCTTATCTCCTCCGCGGCAGCCGCGCGGGCGATGGGCGCCACTTCACATGTGGCGACGGCCAAAGGACCATCTGCGCTGCGGGTCATGCGAGCTTTCATGCGCTGGCCCCCTTATACTTAGGTCATTAGGCACCCCGTCCTTCTCATACGCGCTGTTTCGCTGACTGGAGCAATTCAATTTGTAAGTGCCTTGTTGCTTATTTGTTTTTTTGTTCGTTGCTATAGTTGTTTTTGTAAGTGTATTTTGTTCTAGCTGATTCAATTGGCATCTAGCTGATTGTAACACTCTAAAAATTGTTTTCTGGAAAATAGAGCTAAAATAATTTAATTATGAATTTTTGTGCTCATCAATGTTTTAAATAGCGCGCTATTTTTGCGCTATAGTGTCGCTATAGCGGCCAGAATAAGTCGACGCGAAGCTATACCTCATTTTTACGCTATCAGCGCTATAGCGCGCTATAGCGCCGCTAAACTGAAATAGCGCCATAGTACCGCTATTTGCTCGCTATTGCTGTTTATCTATGATCATGTTGTCATGCACTTATTTGTTGTACTGTGCTTATGCACTTGTGGTTATGCACTATACAGTCATGCATTATGATTATGAGTTAGTTATGTATTAAACA
>Ga0182004_10000218_pt1 | contig 30077 bp, 30 predicted proteins | sample Sormic07211540_1_FD_120479 | JGI IMG/M metagenome (GOLD analysis project Ga0182004, IMG submission 120479) | Endophyte microbial communities from Sorghum bicolor roots, Mead, Nebraska, USA - 072115-40_1 MetaG | ecosystem: Host-associated > Plants > Roots > Unclassified | place: USA: Nebraska...
CGTGAAGCATATGTGTAAATATTTTATTATGGACCTATAGATACATATTATTTATATATATATAGTGTTTTATAGTATATTTATATGTAATCCTTTAAATTATATAAATTATAGGTGCGCGTTTCATAAACTACCAGCAAACAATACGCATTCGAAAATAACAATAACATAATTGTAAAACCCTAAATAGAAAACCAAATGAAAAGAAAAAGAAAAAAGAAAAAATAAAAAATAAAAAAGTCTTTAGTCCCGGTTGGTAGCAAAAATCGGGACTAAAAGTGGAGGCCAGGTGGCACACCCTGGCGCACCTTTTAGTCCTGGTTGCTGTTACCAACCGGGACTAAAGGTGGACCTTTAGTCCCGGTCCACGGAACCGGAACTAAAGGTGGGACATTTAGTCCCGTAGCCGGGACTAAAGGCGCTTACGGCCCGGGGCTAAAGCCCCTTCTCTGTACTAGTGCATCCTCGACGCCCAAATATATCACGAGATGCCTTAGTCTAGGACATCTCCTAGGTGCCTAGCTCAAGTCATAGGTCTGTTCTTACCTAGAGCATCGTGAGCATCATGGTAATGTGGTAATGATGCGGTTTCCTTATTGGTGCATAGATTTGTACCATAGATTGTATATATTTGTGAAATTGTAGTCAAAATTCTGCCATTGTTGTCATGCTCTCATCCTGCGTTTCTAGAACTTAATAGCTAGATGGTGTTGTTACAACATTGAGCTCTTAAGACACCATGCAAAAGGACACCAACACACAACATGTACTTGGACCCAAATGCGCTTGTACTACATAAATTCTTTTCTGAGGCGGACATTTTGGATTAATCGAGGCAGATGATGAAAACACCACGGATGAAAGGTCACAGTAAATGGAGGTATTTTCCAAGGCATTTTGCTGCCTGCCTTGGTTATTCATATAAAAAATAAATAAAAAAATCCATGAATAGGCCTATAGCAAGCCCATCCATGGGCACGCCAAGCCCATCTATGGGTCGTTGCTGCCATAGCTGCTCGTCGTTGCCTACCACCACCGGGGGAGGCCTCCCTGAGCGCCGCCATAGCTGGATCCAGCTCCTTTACGCGCCCCACCGCTGGATCTGGCTCCTTCGTGCCAAAGGAGCTTGATCCGCGTCGTAGGAGCTCCAAAGCACCGAAGGAGCTCGATCCGCTGCCACGCCCTCCAATTGTGCGAGTGCGAAAGCTGCTGCTGCTTCCACTAGGCCCACGCGTGAGGCCACTGTTGCCGCTGCCACCAGGCCCGCACGTGAGGCCGCCGCCACCATGCACAACCGTGCGCGAGGCCACCTGACCCGAGCACAGTCATGTGCTAGGCCGCTGCACCACCAGGCCGTCGTGTCACCGAGCCGCGAGCTTGCGTGGCCATGGCCGACGCGCGCATCGTCATGAAGAGACGGGTCGCCCGACGTCAGCAGCCCTGCATGCAGTCATGACCGGCCTCTAGGAAGGGGAGGGGGCATCATTGGCGTTGGGAGGGGAGGGGGCTGGCCGGGGAGGGGAGGGGGCGAAGCCGGGGAAGGGACGGGAGAGGAGGGGCGACAAGGAGAGAAGTGACGGAATCAGGTGGCCAGGTGAGGGAGTAAGAAGAGATTTGCTAGGGTTTTGACTTTTTATATATGTTGTGATCGAGTTTGGGCCAAGTGAGCTTTCTCGAGGGCTCAGCCATATTAACTGAGGTGGACCTTCTAAGTGGCCCGCCTCGGTTAATATTTCTGAAGGCAGGCTTCTTTATAATAACCGCATCAGTTAATAGATTTTGCGTGGTGGTTTTTTTTGTATCTTCCTCAGTTAATAAAAAATGACCGTCTAACGATTTATAGACCCTCCCGCCTCGAGAAGAAATATGAAAATACATCGCAAAAAATTTTATGTAGTAGTGTGCCAAGCATGAAGAGGACAGGCTCAGAATGGGCTCAACTCAAGTGAGGTCGCACATATGTGCGTGAAGTCCTGCACGTGAGGAGACGGAGGGTGTCATAGATGACCACTGTCTCGAGGTAGGCAAACTTCCTAAAATGATCAAAGTCCCCTAATTTTGATGGCGAGAAATAATACTAGATTGTGAATTTCATGTGCGGTGTGAGAATTATTTTTGCATGTATGCTGTAGATGCATATCTGTTGGATAAGTTTACCACTGTCAGTATGCATTTCATTGGTCTACAAAATAGACGGTCTACCAGAGTACGTACTTCACGAACTATCTGGGAAAGAGAAGTATATATCTCTCGTTTTTGTGGCCAACAAATAGAAAGTGTACTGCACATATATAGGTGGTGCACTGTACCGTGTTGGTACCAGATATATAAGCACATGCATGTTCCACCATCAGGATTCCTTACTTAACCACCAAGTATATATTGGCACCGCGTGTTTGATACGTACATTATTAACCATAGGCCCTATAGATTTAGGTGCATGCGGTCCTTTGCTTTAGTTCATCTCTGCTTTGTGCTTTGGAAGATATGCTGCACAAAGATTTGCGGTCTACTAGCGAATCAGCAACAAGAGTCGTGTCTATCTCTAAAGCTAGCTAGGGTCCTAATTCACTCCTTACCTAGATTTATATAGTTTCGTGTTTCCTTTTTATGAACAGGGTAAGGAAAGGACTGGCTCTTGTTTGTGCTGTACCATGTTATGGCATTTGAAGATCCAATGGAGAAGCAACTATTCTTATTAGCTCATCACAAGATTCTTTTCTGCAAGGATTTACATGTCAGCAGTAAAATAGCTACTCCCTGGAACATGCCCTCAGCCAACATATGGTGAATTTGGACGGCAACCTTATTTTATAGTGACTTTTAGATATCTTTTGGTACCTCGCGGATAAAAGACTGAAATATATTTTTTTATTATAATCTATATCTATATGTTGACAATATTTCACAAAGAAAACCCATTCTTTCTCTCTTTTTTTTTTGAATCACAATAAAGACACATTCATTCATGTATGCCACCGTACCTCTATGAGCATCTCATAAAGAGTCGGGCAACAAATAAAGCCGTTAAATCTTATAAATAAATTCAAAAAAGCACAAGCACTTATGCAAAATTGAAGACATAAGGTAAATATGATTCTATCACAAGGAAGCTGCTAGCGGAGCTAGGCTAAGTTCGTAAAGAAAGACATATTTTGACAATAAAGACAAAAAGTAAGTAATAAAAATGAATGTAGAATGCAATATATTGGCTGACTTTTCGTTGATGTTGATTTGTTGTGAGAGAAAAACAATATTCTATGGCCAAAAAATAGTGTTGATAAGTTCAAGCGAAATATAGTATGAGTCTTATTTTTATTTTAGAATTTGCACTTAATGGTTAAAACAAAGAATTTAGTGAACAAATAAAAGAGGGAACAAATTGGGTTTACCTCATTGAGCACATATACCTTGAAAGTTTGTCTTGTGGGAATATTTGGGGTGATTTGATGGACACTATAGTACATTAACACACATAGCAATTTTTCAATAATTTTTTGTACACATAATTATCATTAACTTTTGTACATATAATTTTTAGTAGCTTAACAAACATAGCATAAGTGCACACTATTCATTTGTCTAGGATAAAGTCAATATTCTAATCCATAACTTGTACAACGGTCCGGTTTCAATCCTAAACGATGAAAACACTCTTGTAAAATTGTTAATCCAAAAATAGTCCTATTCCAATCTGAAATCCTCTTTCAAAGGTGGTTTTTATTTTCTAAAAATAAAAAATTCAGGCAACACTCTTGTACTATTAATTATTAGGATAAATTAAACTGTCACTTTTATGATGTTTATTTGTCTTCGTGTCATAACATATTAAATTTTTATCCTTGTCTAATTATAGAAATAATTGTAAATTGTTAAGTTATGTTTTGTGCCAACACATATTAGATTTTGTCAGGTTTGAGGTTTTGTTTAATAGGTTTTTATTCTTAGAACCAAAAATTGCAAATTCAATTTACAGAAATTGCAACAAAGTAAAACTGCAATTTTCGTATAAAATGTATGCAATATCATCGTCCAAAAGAAAACTGAAATTCAAGACCCTAAAATTTAGCAAATCCCATAATTTTGAGGAGCGAAATGGGCCTAGCAACATGAATGACACTTTAATTTCTTTGAAATCATTACGCTTGCGTGTCGATCTGAATCACATGAGACCTGAGTGCTGCTTAAGTAATACGTACGGCTCATTAACGTTTGATTAAGAGTGAGACGTCAGATAAATGTTTAGGTGCTTCTACGGCTCATTAACGTTTGATTAAGAGTGAGACGTCAGATAAATGTTTAGGTGCTTCTAGAATGGTTTATTAGTAGACGTCAGCTGCGGCGAGGAAGCATCTACATGAATTCCGAATGCAAAAGGCAGTCTGCAGCAGGACTTGTGTGCGTGTCATTGTCCAAGTCCGTGTGCTCAGCTAAAGCCAAGAGGACTCCACACGGCAAGAACCGGCTTTAATTTCTCTCTGCAAATGCTTTTGGAACAATTAAAATAAGGAACAAGCAGCCCGTACATGCCAAGCATTGCTCATTTGGGTAGTTTAATTTGAATTTTGAGACCATTCTTTCATTATTATTATCAAGAAAGGACTCAATTCTAATCTTTTTCTCAACCAGACAATTGTTTAGTTTTCTTTCAAATATTCAAATTTTATTTGATGGCCGGAAACCTCTTCAGGTTTCTCCACAATTTTGGTATGAAGCTTCACAAGGAAACTTAGGTGCCTTCTTGTAATATGCACCAGGTCTCAAGGGATTGGTTCCTTGATTGTAAGACTACACCTAGATCCACAGCACGAGTTCATCCAACCATGTACTGGAAACACATTTTCTGCAACACAATATGACCAATTTCCTTCTGAATTTTGTCACGCAGGGACCGTGATAAGGGATGCTACCAGCAGGCACCACTGGCTGATAGCGAGCGCAGAGTTTTACCAGCAGCTGGTGCATGAATGTGTTGACATTTTGGTACATGGAGAATACTGATCGGCCTTCCCCTCTTCAATTCCTTCTTGAGGGCTGTAGTCTGTTCATTGCAAGCAGACACTTTATTTTGTTGCCTTTTGGATTGAAGACGATCTGCCAATGTTTTAAGCATGTGCTCAAATGTTGAGCTGAGCTCAGCTCAATAGGTTACATACTAATGATGCTACTTTATCTAGAATTTTGCAGTGGAATATTCAGCCTGAAAATGTTAGTCATTTCAGGGTAAACAACAGTCGTAATTTCAGAAATTACAAAAAAAGCTAATAACTTACCGAGAATACAACTAAATATATATTGGCATGACACTTCATTTGCTGGTGCTTTAGCTTGTTCGGTCACAAGCAAGTTGATGTCACTAGGACAAATAAAGCTGTTTGCCATCAGTGTCAAAGAAACCAATCTCGCACTGTCTATGAGCAGTACTTCAACTTTCCGCAAAGCTGCCTAAAATACTGGCAGTACAGGGATACATATAGCCAGATGCAACACTAGGCTGCATTGTCAGCCGTCCAAAGTGATGCATGTGAAGAGTCACTAGCCTACATATCGGGTCAATCATTTTGCAATGCTATTGACAGGTTATTTTTCAAGTTTGGTATTGCGTTATGATGATTGGCTGTGTAATAAATAAAAAAGCTAAATTAGGGCCCCCGAAATTGTTTCACTAATGTATCAAAACATAAAAACAAATTGAAACGTTTTTATGCTGACCTTTGGTTCTCCTAATGGCCAATGCACACATTTGGGGTGTGATTTGATCCTTCTGGATAAGACGAGCCAATTACTGGACTTGTACGAGTCACTATCTTCTCGTAAAGCATGTCGTAGGCTAGGCATTGTGACGTTTTGAGTTGTTAGAAATGTTAATACATAAATAATAGCAATGGCACTGAAACTGACATTCATAAGGTGATTTCCCTTGTCAAGGATAAAATATCTGATCTTACAAAACAAAGGTTATGAGTAGCTATAATTACTAACACGTTAGATTCTCTTTGGACAAGTTTTTTTTTTTTGAGTCACCAGCCATGAGGCTCGTGAAGAGTGTGACTGTAATAGGCCTTTGTCAGCACAGTGCAAAATCTTCATCAGTGACCAAAATTTCCATGAAGAAACTATTGCATTTTTCATCTCATAAGAAAGTGTTTGCACCAGTCGCAACAGAATTTCCAAACATCCTATTGATGAAAGTTGTCTGGAAGACAAATAAGGAACATCAACTTACAGACAGTCAAACTTCTAGATCATAGTCATCTAATAATTTGAGCGCTTGCTGTGTCTTATTCAGTTTGATGTATGTCTATACGCCACAAATTAGTTCCTTGTTATTATTAGCAAATAATTGTGAAAACTTTTAACAATGAGAGGCTAGGAACTCACATGATTCTTTTGGACCAGAATCTCCGTGATATTGTTATATGATTTTACAACCCGGTATTTGCACAACCAGCAGCGCGCGCATAGGCTATCGTCCGGCGCTTGTTTTTCTGAGATTGGTGCGGGTGAACAGGCAAATTCTTCCGGCGGCATGAGCGTTGACTAGTGCGAATCTAAAGGCATGATTGAACGGAGGAGATAACATATGCGCGCGCATGCCATTTCGGTTTTGTTCATCCGTATGATTTTAAGCATTTTGAGTTGCTCTGCAGCACTTATGTCACTGGCTCACTGTGTTCTGTTCTGAATACAGAAAAGCAAAAAAAATGAATAGGTTGTCCACTGGCAGACAACCACTATGACCCGGCAACCTCGAAAGTAAAATCAATACTTCAATCTGTGGATGGCATGTGGTTTTGCTTTATAGACTGGACCACACTAACGTCCCCATGATCTGCAAATATCTTCAAAACTTTTCAACACAAAGTAAATATACCTACCCTCAGTAAGTTATTAGAAACATTATTCTTCCTCTGCATAGTATTACTACCAGCAGCTGAACAATTTACTGACTAAACAGTGATACTGCATATATAAGGCAAGCACAAGGGTTGCTCACATGCCTGTTTCTGACCAAATAATATGTATAATGGACAAGTTATACCATAACCCAGCAATCATATTAGCACAGGGTATGTTTCTACGCAAGGTTGCCAAAGCTATCAGCATGATTAGTTGATTACCAAAACAACGACCAATGAACCAAACCTTTGTCAATTGTACCAAGATTCCAGGGAAGATTCTAACCCCACAGGCAACAGCCCACCATCACCTCTGCTTTTTCCTCCCCATGTTTCTGCCCCATCACCAGTCACCACTCACCACCACTGCTTTCCATTCCACCACTATGATTTGCATTGGTATTTTTTCCTCTCACAAAACTCACCGCATTTCCATCTATAAATGAGCCCCTCTTCCAAGCCTCAATTCCCTTTTCTCCTCCTCCCCTCCTTCATCACTAAGGTTTCTCTCCTGCAGCCCTGTTGCATGCCATCTTCCTTGCTAGCAAGAATCTCTTGCCCTTGATCCCTGACCCTGAGCACTTCAATCACCTTCCTTGTGTTCTTGATTATAATTCCTAGCCTTGTTCTCGTGACCAGACCATCAATCCTTAGGCTTGAAAGATCATATTTCCATTGAAAGAAATTAAAGCTTCTTGGGGAGACTCTGCCAAAATTTTTACCTGCAGCTAAGCTCATACAGGAGACATTTGTTCCGGTGCATCTGCATCGTCAACTTGTTTGTTTCTGTAAAAAGCTTATTATTGTAACGTTTTGGCGAATTGATCGATGATAGACTAAAGAGAGGAAGGTCGTGTGGCTTGTTAGATGTCACAAATCCTCTCTGAGGTCAGCCACTCCAGATTTATGATCAACTCGACGCTCCGGCGAGGCACCCATCTTGTTCTCTCTTTCTCCGTTGTGTTCCTCTACTGGTTCTATGTGTTCTCAGTAAGATCCTAACCACTACCACAAAATCTCTTCTATTGATAGACCATTCAAATAGAAACATACTAGTATCATATCCTTGTACTGTCTACCTACTACACTGCTCCTTGGAAATTATAGCCTCTACATACAACTTAACTAGAGGAAGCTTCTAGTCTAGATATAACTTTGGGTACAGTGAGCATAGTGTCAAGGTCGTTTTCGGGGTCAGGTATTTAGGGTTACTCAACTCAAAGTATCTGTTGAGGATGACCCTGTCTGGTGGGACCATTTCAAGTGGGACCTATTCTGGGTCGAGTCATGGGACCCCCAGCTTTGGGTCAGAGGGTGGCATGGTGGACCTCCAGGCCCGGATGGAGCTCAAGCGGAAGAGAAGGATGGAATCAAACCGGGAGTCTGCAAAGCGGTCAAGGCAGCGGAAGCAACAACACCTCGACGACCTCAACTTACAGGTTCGTTCGTGTCCATCTCGCTCTTATATATACATACAAGTATGTTTCTACCAATTTGATTTCCATGCTTTAATTAGTCGGTATATGGATTGCGATGTCTTTAATTAATTTGCTCTGATATATAGGTTGCTTTTCCTTTTATGTATTGAAGCTTGCACTCATGTGCAGGTGAATTTGACACAAAGCAAAATCAGATGAAAAAGGAGACTTGAGCTTCAGGATCTGCTGAAGCAAGTAAACTCCAATAATGCACGGTGCCCCTTTCTCAGGGTCCACCCAACAAAATTTGCTTCAATGTAAGCAGTTGGAACATCCAACCAAAACAAGACATTACAACCTTTCACTATGCATCTTATCTTTTAATAAAGATAAAGAGGTGATATCGAACTAGCAAAGAACGATGCACAACGTGCCACTGTCAAAATCTTTCTCAAAAGTACGATCGAACAGCTCAAACTTTAATACCTTTCTTCCCAAATATTATCAATTTTCCACGAATTGAACTACTAGCTGGTTCTCATCAAAAAGAAGGAAAAGAAAAATCCCATACCATTTCGTTGGGTTTTTAGATCAATAGTAACGTAAATTGTACATGATATTATATTTCTGAACGTAAACTGAACTTATTATTAACCAACAATAATCACCAAATACTCCAGGCAAAAAGGACACAGCAGTCCCTGCGACACAGACTTCATGAATATCAGAAAACTTTCTATCAATCTTAGCCCTCGAAATCTAAAACAAAAACATTCAATTTGTCGATCGTATATATATCTTCCTCCTACGATTTTTTTGTTCTGCCAATCGACTGCGTTTATATCGGAATGTAATTGTCTTCTGTTTTTTTTCTAAAAAAACAGGTCGACAAGCTGAGGACAACGAAACAGCAACTCATGACAGCACTGAACATCACCACCCAGAACTACACGGCAGCAGAAGCTCAAAACTCGGTGCTGCGCACACAGATGATGGAGCTGGAGAGCAGACTCTGCGCGCTGCGCGAGATCATATGCTACATGAATGCAAACCATGTTGCTAATGCTGCAACAACAATGAATGCCCATCCAGCAACTATCATGAGCGGAGCTGCTAACTACAATACTTTTGGCACAAGCGCAACTGCATGGAACTCTGCCATGCAAATGGTCCAGCAGCCCATAGATCACTTGCTGTACCAGTGCTTCTAGGATCTAGCTAGAAGGAGGTCGAGGGCCAAGACCAACAAGGCATGCCTACGATATATTATATATTTCTCTGTCACAAGTCACAAGTAGTGTATGTCTTTTGATTTAATTTATAAAAGTTTGTGGACTTGCGGGCGAAAGCCAATAGTGTTTTTGCCTTTAATTTGCTCATGTGGTAAAGACATGTCAAGCCAGTGAGTGGCAACATGCAAACTTGTGTTTGGCATGTTATGCACTACCAGATTAGTGGAGTTGTTGTTGTGCCAAAAACACTCAGGGAAACATTGCAGGTACACGGAGATCGTCTTTCCGAGCACCCGCACATGGAATTCCTCCGTAGGAGGCCTTTAATTGGGAAAATTAAAATGCAGTAACGGCACGGATATTTTCCAATCATATTCGAAACCGAATTCGTTTAGAGGGATTTAGATCTGTCCGTATCCGAGTTCGAATATGCAACATCCGATACCGTACCCGTATCCGAATACTTAAATCGTATATTCATGATGTCGACATCTAATCCTATCTTATTCGACATAGTTGACATTATCCATATTCGAATCAGAATCCGACCAAAAATATGAAAATAAATATAGTATCGATGATATCCGTCCGTATCTGATCCATTTTCATCCCTAGGGTACACTGAGTGTACAAGGAAATGCACGGGAACCTAAGAATTCCTTGTGCTCAGCATATCCACTAGGGAAACAATTTAACACTAGGGAAACAAGATTTTAACGGAATTCAGATAACGATGAGGACTAATAACCCCGTGCGTACCCACGTACACATGACCACCAGGGATATATCGTGTTTAACCCTCGGGAACTCAAAGTGCTATATCTTTATATAACACTGTGTAGATGCCCAGGACAATTCAACAGATTTGTTTTTTGGGAGAAAAGAGTAGTATACTACATACTAAACATGCACTAATTATAACTCACAAATTAACAAACAGTGACAGAGAACAGGAAAATTCTAACCCATTCAAAAAATGCATAGGTAAAATCATAAGATACAACAGAACTCAACAACTTGTTCTAAGAACAGACTAGGACTGTCGTAACCAAGATAACGTAGCTAAAACGTCACGTTTGCAACATTGTGGGCGCGGATCGATCATCCGAAGACTTAACCATTATATATAATGCACCAAAACTAATAAGTTGCAATAAGCACCACAAAAGCGAAATAAAAATACGAGATCCAGCAGCAATTAATTAAGAGAGAAAATGGGGGAGAAGTGGTTAATCTGACCTTATGAATAGCAAATGCCCCTGGTGGTGAGAAGGGGAGGGTGCCGTATTAGGGTGGAGGCGACGGTGTTGGTGAACTGTGTGATTGGGGAGGCGGATTTGTAGTGTGGATTGTGGAGGAAGCAGAGAGGGAGGGCGTATCTGGGATGGCGAAGAAGGAGAGAAGCGTCGCAATGTGGGAAGGGCATCGTGGGAGCGGAAGCAGTCAGCGGTGGCGATGCGGCAGAAATTTCCCCCCCTTTTTTTTAATTCTCACAAATATGTTATGATAGTTTCATTTTGAAATATGGACCATGCCCTTGGCGCCATCGACAATGGTACCAAGATAATACTTATTAGCGCCAGCACTACTGGCGCTAAGGTAGTTGCTGATCTGGCACATCGAAGCTAACGTGGGATGGGGTTTGGCGCCACAAATCATGGCGCCAAGATCATGGTGTCAAACTTGATGCCACCCATCGTGGTGGCAAGCTCCCGTGACATAGCCTTTTTTCCTAATCTTCATTCTTTGTTGCCCATACGCCGTTCGCCTGCCCGCTCGCTGCATCTTGACCGCACGCACGCCCACTCACCGCATATGTGCCTGCCCACACGGCACCTTGGTCACCGCGGCGTCCCGACCACCCGACCAACCTGCCCTAGCCCCGCCCTATCCCGGGCAATCCCCTGCAGCCCTGGCCCTCGGCCGCCTCAGGGTATAATTAGTTAGATGTTTTTTAGTAGTTAATAATTGTTAGTTTAATGGTGTATTATTTCTTGATTTAGATAGTTGAACACTTATTTAGATAGTTAGATATATAGATAATTGAGTGAGTATGCTATAGAAACTAACTAGTTATGCAAACTATAAAAACTCTAATCGAAACCACATATTGCTAATCTAATGGCTAGAGGAAAAGGTGGGACAATTAAGCACTTAAACCCTCCCACCAATCCAATCTAATCCTTTTCTTAACAAAAACACCCCGAAGTCTATTACCATGGCTGTTAATTTGACGTCGTCTTCTCCTGGTTAGTTTGCGTGTCCCCGATCCTTCCTTTTCCTTTCGTGCCTGTCGGTCCATTCGTGGAGGACCATGCTTTTCCTTCCGTGGCTGTCAGTCTGTCCGTGGAGGACTTTGCCAAGCGACGCCGCAGGACTTCAGCAACAGATTGGCCCCCTTCTTGCCGAGCGACTACAGCAGGTCGCCACCGTCCAGCAGGTTACCAAGCGACTACAACATGTTGACATACTCTGGAATTCACACGTCACAATACGACAATAGAGCTAGCATGTCCAGAATACAAGTTCAGTTATACCATGTAAACTAACATCTTGTGAGGTAGCAAGTAAGAGGTTACATTCACTGAAAATATCATTCAACAACATTGTTTGGGCAATTGCGTGCATCATGATCCACAACTTGTTTATATTTTTGGCACTTCCGTTTATTTTTACCTTGACCTCCACTTCTAGACTTCTTCTCCTTGCCCTTTTTAATTCTTTTGCATCTCCTTTTTGATGTGATATTAGTTGGTCGATGTATATCGACTTCATTTGGAATTTATTACCCAAGAAGCTTCATATTCATCTTGTTTATCAACTCTCATTGTAGGCGTGATTTGTTGGAGGGGTTGTAGCAGGTTTGATAAACTAGAATATAAGAAGTCTATCCCTTGTTCTGAGGTCTTGGCCACCTGGATAAGATTTTCAAACTTATTGCGCGAGTTTGAAATCTTTTTTCGCATTGCCACCTCCATGGGATCCTTAGGCTTTTCATCTAGTAGGTTCCCTTCTTCATCAAAGAATAATTCCCTATAAAACAAAACAAAAAGGTTGTTAACCCATACAAAAGGAAACAAATCAGCCATGAATCATACAGTACATACCTTTTACATTTTGTCTCCCATCTCTTCATAATATTAATTGATGGTACCTCATTTTGCTTCTCAACTCAAAGAACTTGTATGATATGACGACATGGGATGCCATATGACTCGTATAATTTACAGGTGCACATACCAAATATGTTTGACTTGTTCATATGAACAACTCGATCTTTTCCAGTGAGGCTACTAATGGTGAAACATCTTATATCTTCACACTCTAAAATATCTTTAATAATGCAATGGTCTCTTGCAGCTACGAGTTGTTCTTGAAATTTACTAAAAACTTCATGTGTATATATCCCTCTACATTGCTCCTCCATGCCCCAAGGTGTCATCAATTTAGGTGTGCTATGAAGACTTGCATTGTCAGCTTTCAACTCCTCTTGACGCTGACACTCCAACGCTGTGTCAAACCTTAGCCATAATTCAACAAAGCTCAACTTTCTATGAATGAAACGACTAAAAAAAGAATTTGCACTCTCAGATCGTGATGTGGTCCGAAGCAATCTTGCTACAGGTATGTCCAAAAAGTATACTAGAATCCATGATTCTCGAATGGCAAACCTAGTGGAAAACCAATCATTTCCCATGAGATCATAATCAATTATGATAGAATTCCATTGTGTCATAAAATCATCTAAATTCTCAGTCCCCCAAACACACTTGTTTAGTCTTTCCCAAAAAATTTCATCATTTCTTACAGAGGGCCTAACCTTCTCAGGCACATTTTCCATGATATGCCACATGCAAAATCTGTGAGCTGTATTTGGTAGAATATGAGCAATAGCAGCCTTTGTGCTCGCATCTTCATCAATTGTGATTAAGTGAGGTGCTACACCACCCATGGCCTTAAGAAAGGTATTCAACAACCATACATATGACTCGATCTTTTCATTTGCTAAGAAAGCTGCCCCAAGGAAAACACTTTGCAAGTGATGATTGACTCCAGTAAATGGCACAAATTTCATGTTGTACTGGTTGGTGGTGTTTGTCGCATCAACCGAAATCACATCACCAGAAACACTATTGTTTCACCTGCATATAGCATCTGCCCAAAAAATATGAACAAGTCGTCCTTGTTCATCCACCATTAACTCATAAAAGAAGGCAGGATTTACTTCGTTCTTTCTTTCAAGCTGTGCCACAAACATTTGTGCATCCACATCCTTGATTTTTTTCTAAGATCACTGAAATAGTTTTGCACATCCCTCTTTGTGCACCCAACATTCTCAAACCCACCCTTGCTGACATGGAGAAGTCGATATATCTGTGAGGTGCCAATGCTAGCCTTATGACAATTGAACAAAGTACTCTTTGCTCTCTCACTAACATTACAGTTGGACCGTAGCAAATGCCTCTTGTCTAGTGACACAAAACCATGGCTGTGTGCCTCAACCATTGAATATATTCGATACTTCTTGTCACTACCAAGCTTCACAACAATATGTGTCGGACATCCACATCTAGTTTCCATAACATTTGTTGACTTATGTTTTTTCCAGATTCACCACTAACTATTTTTACATTCTCCTATCTGTACTCTTCCCTTGAACAACATTACCGTTTGAATAATATTTCATCATTTTCCTTCTTGTGCTGACCGACACGAACAGAGAAACCAACTTCGTGTGCATATGATTTGTAAATTGTTTCTACATCTGTGAGAGTATCAAAGATCATTCCAACTGTGGACTTCAAATGATCTTTGCAATTTGTGTCCTATACAAGTGTAAAATTGTATGAGTAACACAACATGCACACTAGTTGTTTGCAAAACAAATCACATGTTCTGTTCAACTTACCACTAAACTCGGAGACTGTTTCTCCTTAGGTGTGCTTGGCAGTTCAAGGTGACCTCCAACTCCAGTGTCAATCGTGTCGATCATGATGACAACATGATCATCGGCAACGACAGGATCAACGACAGTGCCCGCGGCGATCTCCATGACTGTAGCGAGGGTCTCCATGCCGGTCTCCAATGCTACAGGTCGCGCATGGGGCAGCTGCAGTGGTTGATGTGGGCCAGTGAGCGATGCCACTTCTCCTAGTCGTGCGCCGGGGCCATGGAGACCGTCTCCTTCTCCTGGTCGCATGCCGGGGCCAGCTGGGAGACCATCTCCTCGTGGTCGTGTGCTAGGGCCAGGGAGACCGGCTCCTTCTCCAGGTCGTGGATGGGAGCCAAGTCGTGCGGCGTCGCTGGTGATCATCCGATCCCCTTCATCAACGCCAGGTCCTCCATGGACGAATCGGCAGCCATGAAAGAAAAAGGAATCGTTAGCCATGGAAGAAAAGGAAGGGTCGCGGACGGAACGACCAGGAGAAGACAACGTCACGTTAACAGACCTCGAGGTGTTTTTGTTAAGAAAAGGATTAGATTGGATTGGTGGGAGGGTTGAAGTGCTTAATTGTCCCACCTTTTCCTCTAGCCATTAGATTAGCAATCTGTGGATTGGATTAGAGTTTTCATAGTTTGCATAACTAGTTAGTTTCCATAGCATACGCTCCCTAATTGAAACATCTTATATCTTCAGATTGGATTGGTGGCATTACACAGTTGTGTGTGACGAACCTCCTTGTCCATGGAGGGTTTGTGCAAGGCAGCAAAAGGTCAATGGGAAGTGGAAGATCATGAAAGTTGTCGGGCCACATATTTGTTCTTCACATGACATTGACACAAAGCATCCATAGTTGACATCTACATTAATTGCCAAGTGATTGTTGTTGATACTGCAGGGAGAGCCCAACATGAAAGTCGCTATCATTATAAGGATAGTTATGGATGCATTTGATGGTTATAAGATAACATATGGTAAAGCCTAGAGGGCTAAGCAGTGGGCATGGAAGATGATATATGGGGATTGGGAGGATGGGTATGAGCAGCTTCCAGTACTTCTCAATGCAAGGTGGTGAATCTAGGCATGCATTATGAGTACATCCCTAGACTAGACACATGAAAGGATGGGAGGCCCATATTCTTTCATGCTTTCTGGTGCTTCTCTCAGTGTGTAGAGGCCTTTAGGCACTATCGTCCAATATTTTCTATTGATGGCACATTCTTGATTCACAAATATAAGGGCACACTTCTAATAGCCATATCTGTTGATGCAAACAACATGTTGGTTCCTTTGGCATTTGCATTGGTTGAGAAGGAGAACAATGACACCTAGGTATGGTTCTTGAGGCTAGTTCAGATACATGTGGTTGGGCCTAGAAGGGAGGTTGGTGTAATATCTGATAGGCACCAGGGGATACTTAATGCCGTGAGAGAGGAGATTCTAGGCTATGCACCTTTGCACCATCGTTGGTATACTTGTCACCTTGCTAAGAATCTACTACAAAAGGATCATGTGAAGGATAACTTTGATCTTTTTAGGAGGTAGCTCGATAGCTTGAGGATAGGTATTTTTAGATAGTTTTGGAGAAGGTTAGAATTGCTTCAAATGCAGAAGGTAGACAGTGGCTCACGAGTCTTATGGTAGATTTAGAGAAGTGGACAAGAGCTCATGATGTTGGTGGATGGAGGTACGAGTTTCAATGTAGAAACACGGCTGAGTCCTTCAATAAGTTGCTGCTAGGGATAAGGGGAATGCCCATTAATGCTATCATGCAATTCACCTTCTACAAGCTAGTTGCATGGTTCAACCAAAGACATGTCCATGCATTGTAATTATAGAGTGAAGGAAAAATATGGCCTCTAAAACAGTTGGCTTTCCTAGATAAGGCAAAGCAAAGGGCTGCGACACATGAGGTTATGTGTATTCACCACCCTATAGGGAGATATGAGGTCAAGGATACCGGAGGGACAACATCAAATGGAGAGACTCGAGAGTCAAGGATTCATGTGGTTCTCCTCCAAGATTTCTCGTGCACTTGTGGTGCACCAAGGTAGTACCACTTCGTATGTTCCCATCTTGTGGCAGCAGCTAGGCATTGTAACTATGACATCATGGCATGGATACCTCCGAAGTTCAGTGTAGACACATTTGTGCAAACATGGAGTCCCCAATTTCATTCTTTCTGGGACCCTACAAAGTGGCCTCCATATGATGGTCCGAAGTATGTGGCAGATCTAGGTTACAAATGAAACAAATGTGGATCTGGAAAGAGGTCCAGGCATAAGATGGTTATGGATGAGATACCTAGAAGAACGAGGCGCGGAAGAGGCACGCCTTTTCTTACTGACCCCGAGCAGTATGAGTGTGGCAAGTGTGATATACTTGGCACATTTCATGCACCTGTTGTTGGCAGATTAGTGAGGTGTGTCTCATGGTTTTTTACATTGTTTCATACTTGTCAAAATGCTTTACTAATTACTTAAGCAAACCATTATATGTGAGCTCTATTTATACATTACGAACTTTAATGCACATTATTTGTTTTATGTAATTCTTACTTTGTGACTATTTTTAATTTGTAGGATGGCGCAATTCCACCTTCTGGACCAGGTGCATGAGGAGACGCATTGAGGGCATCTCTTCATGGAGGGGCAGGTAATAACCTATGAGTCTTGTTAAAAATCTTGCATTCAGAAGGTATTTTCTGTATATACATAGCCTGTGCTTGTGATGTTTTCATGTAGGACCTTCCGCCTCTTTGTCCTAGAGCCCATGATGGCTTCTAGGAAATATAGTATGATGATATGTACACAACCTTACATGAGTAGAGTGTTGGCATCTCTTACGCTGCACCCGCTAGGTTGTCATCCCTAACACGATGTAAGAAATGTGGTGGTACTTATAATCATGGCACTTATAAAATATGAAATAAAAGTTATCCGCAAGAGCAGAAATAAAATACTCCCATTGTAGCATTTCATCCAGGAATGTTCCAAGTATTGTTATTTATAATTTTACCACTAGGAACTTCTAGAAGGGGTCTAGAAGAGAAAATTGATATGTCTATAAGAATTACAACTACATACTCTAGATATGAATCAATTAACCACTTCTATCTAAATAGGGGTAAGGCAGATAATGGTGATAATAATGATAATAATGAAGATGAGATAATGATAGGGAATCTATAATTAGAGATGACTCGTAGCATCAAGTAGGTTATAGAATAAAGTGATATGGTTAGAGATTTTAATTCCTAAATTATATCCTATCTACTGAGTGTCATTTATAGCAAAATCAATCTTCCATCTAAACATAAGGAACATTACTTTAGGGAATTCAAGAACATAGCAATCCTTCCCCAAGTAACTGGGTTCTACTTATCCTAGATTTAGGGAGTGGACTACATAGGACTCAACAAAGCTGTCACCTTCATGATCTACCACATGGCCCAAAAAATAGGGTGCATTCGTAGGTAAATATAATCTAGACACCACGTCTACATTACCTCTACCACCTAATCCAATTCGAAGTTAAACTAAGCGCTCTATTACCATATATCTAAACTTATTATTAATCAAAACTATATCAAAGATAGAACTAGAATAAGCTAAGAAAAGAGTAAACAAGAACATAATAATATTGAAGTAGCACAAAGTCATCACTACAAGATATAATGATAAATATTACCAAATCTCCTGACGTCGATCCAGAATCCTGAGCCACGCTCAACTCTACTTGTATCTAACTAGATCTAACCCTAAACTTGAAGTGGAGCTCTAATCTTCTAATTGGAAACCCTAGCTTTTCTCTCTGGCCTTCTGAATGAGAGATCAACTAATGAGATATCTGATCATTGAAGCCTCAGGGGGGTCTACCCCTGCTTATATAGTCTTGTGGGATGAACCGCAGCCCTTGGATCACACCTACATGGAACAAGGGTCAAGATGCATCAAAGAGGTCAGTTGGAGGCCATCACACGAAGCGGAGCTCATTTCTAAGGGGGCCAGGTCGGCCGGCCTGGCATGTGGGGACGGTCGGCCCCACTTTTCCACCTCCGTGCTCCCATTTCGTTCTTGTGTCTTCTGGTGTCCTCTAGAACCTTCTCATCAATTCTTGTGCAATTCTGATGTGATTTGGTTCGGTTCGTTGGCTCCTACTCTTCTCGAGATTATTCTGTTTTTATCCCTAAAAATTCAGTAATCACCAAAGCTATGGAAATTGTCGTGTTAGTCCGTAAAACTCTTGTTTGGTATCATGAGTTGCTGCAATGCTTTCACACTCTTGTTTGGAAATTGTCATGTTAGTTCATAAACTCACAAATCACCAAAGCTGTGGAAACTCATGTTAAGGACCATCAACAACTTCCCGAAGCTTGCCTTTTGCTAGTCCCTTAGCAAACTATCGTGATGTATCAGGAGTTGCTGCAATGCTTTCACACTTTAAAGGTACACAAGTATTCAAAAAGGAATTCTTCTACCAAACAATCGATAAACTGTTCAATCTTCAAACTTACCCATGTTACCTTCAACTCTAGAGCTTATTTCTGTTACTTAGGTCTTGAGTAATTGAAAGACAGAACAGTGTAGTCAAGCACTATTTTGAACTCTTTGATCAACCTTCTTTCTAGAGTTTTGCAAAGTTTTCAAAATAAAGCTCAGAGATTCCTTTGTATGATCCTCTCAAGTCTCTCATTTATGGTATTCGTGGATTCCCTCTTCTCTCCCTATAACCAAGGCTTATGTGGAGCTAAAGGTAATTCAAGGATATAACATACTTACCTTGCATATATTACCTAGTCAAACTAGGATCCTTGGAGGGGAGACCATACCCTTAGATTAAGATGTGCATGTGTGGTTTCAAACGAATAATTATTGTAGAGAATATTTGTGAAGAGAAAGGGTGAAAGAATAATTCTACAGTGCTTCTTCACAATGGTAACCTCTCTCATTTCAAAAGTTTGAGGAACAGAGGCTTTCTTTTTCTTTCTTTCTCTTTCATATCTCTCTCTTTTTTAAACAAGAATAGCCCAGTTTCTGATGAAAAACTTTTTGAGAGGATAAATGATAAGTTGGAGCATTATTTTTGGGGACTTGGCTAGCAATCATGTAAAAACCTATGGGAAAAATATTTTTTGTGTCCACTCCCAGGGTAGGAGCAGAACATTTTTGAGTAGATCTAAATAGGTGAATATAGTGGTGCATACTTCTAGGATAGAAGTAGCAAAGGGTGCAAAGTGTAATCTTCTTGATCATGGGAGCATGATGAAACTCTCAACAAGGGTCTAACATGGGTTGACTAAACACAACACAAAACAAGTAGGTTATGAGTTGGTTTTCCTATTCTAGCAAATATATATATAAAGATGTGGCAAGAATTAAAGCTCTCATCACACAGGAACTCATCATGTTATAGTTTTATGTTTTCAAAATATAAATCTCTAGATTTCAAGTATCTCTTAGAATAAGATAATAATAGCTTAGACTTTATATATCATATCCACCAATTACTTAGACATAGATCAAGCAATTGCTACCCACAAGCTTTAGATTTAGAGTAAATTCTTAAATCAGAGCAGTTAGATGCAAAACTTAGGAGAATTCAAGGTTAAATTCTAGGTACTTTTAAAGTAATTCTGGCAGAGCAACTATTCATCATTTACATCATGGTTTCTACTTCAAGTTTCTTTTTGAGTTTTGATCTTTTTATTATAAACAAAATAAACACAATCTTTTTATTTGGTTTTATTATTTTTATTATCTAAATGGAAATGAAACAAACTATAATAATAAGATAACTACCAGGGTTTTATGGGATACCTGGTTCTCGTGTTACCTCCCGGAAGGTGATGCAGCAAGAACTTAAGATCTCCTATCTCAAGTTAGGAAAAAGAAACAACTTGGGGGCTCCTCCCTCAAGCTTGTTGTTGCTGGTGTCGTAGAAGTTGTTGATGAAGAGATGTTGAGAACTTCTTCCCAGAGGTGTTACTGAGGAGGCGTCCTATACAGATAGAACTGAGGAATGGCATAGAAGGCTTCCCAGTTCCGTTCATCTCTGGCCTCGTTCTACTGTATATTGTTCAAAGATTCACCAAACTTAGTGTTCCACTACTGTTATTCAGCAAGTGTTTGGCTGAAATTGGTTTGCTCTTTGGAGGTAGTATCCATTCAAAGATTCAAACGATCCAGTTGCCTCTCCACACTTGAGACAAAGTGAGTGTTCTCATGATCCAATTGTTCCATTGTAGTCCATTTGTAGTTGAGCCTATTATAGATGGAGACATGAGACATGACTTGATGCAATCATGAAACTGGAATAAGATGAATTAATTATATGCTTTGATTGCTTATATTGTTGTCTTCTCTGTTGTACTTTGCAACAGAAAAACAAAGGAAACTTTGCCAAAATTTTGTGCTAAAATTTTTGCATTCTTCACTTGCAAGTTGGATCAAAAGAAGGAAGATTTTTTGTTGTCATTTGCACCACCACTAGTACATTGATAGATGGGAGTTGTTCGAGGAGAACATGGATGACAATGAAGAGCCGCACAACAATAGTGTGTATAGGGATTACCAGGCCTGGTATGAAGGAGTGACATGTCCATCACACAAGCTGACTATGTAGATATGGAGTCCTCCAAAGACGAAGACACAACGTATGACTAGAGTACTCACGTTCGAAGGCAGGTGCAGGCAGGACCGGTCTGGATAGAGTGGTACATGTTGGCATTTCTTAGCATCACTACTAAGAATAGAATGAGATCCAATCTTCAGTGGCTAGGTTGTCAACTCTAGCATGATACTAGAAATACACTGATGGTAGTAAATATGCAATGCTCTCTTAGAATGAATATAGAATAAGGTATCCGCAAGCACACAAATGTAACACCATTGTAGCATTTTACAAGAATTAAACCAGGTATTATTATTTATAATTTTAACCATGGTGTTGACGGTCGATAACGTCAACTTTTATTATAACTTTAGACCTGAAGGAAAACAAGAAAACACAGTAGTATAGGGTTTTATCTGACAATTTCCATGAGCTTTGTATATTTTGTATTTTCCAGGGTGAATTTTAGGAAAGCTGAAAAGAGGGACTCTAGTGCTAAACAAACACAAAATGTATTCGCCACGGGAAACATCGCGAGAAGACTCAGGAAGGGTCGAGAAGGCACCCGTGGCAACGAGGGGCCTAGCAGCTGCCAGGTGGGGCCGGCTAGCCCCACCCTAGCACCGGCCGGCGCCCCCCTTTAGGGTTTCGGCCTCTCTTCTGGAAGCTTCCTCCACCGCCTCTCCTGACGCATCTCAGTCCTTGGCTAAGTCGGTTTGATCGTACGGCGCACGCGCATCCCACTGGAGTATAAATACATGGGTAGACACCCCTGGAGACAATCCTCAATCAACTAGTTCATCAAGGCCTCAAGCCATCAAGCATCAAGCACCTTCAAGTTCATCATGAGCCTTCTAGTTCATAGTTCTAGTTAGTTAGATTAGAAGTAGAGGAGATCTAGTTCTTCATCGGGATCTAGAGCCCTGGCGTCGGTCTGGAGCGCAAGAGTTTGGTAATAGATCTAGTTCTTACTTATGGTATTGAATTGTATATTAGGGAGACTTTATTCTTAATAGATTCATATGTTCTTAATTGCATTAGTCATTGTCTACTGTAATTATATGTCTAGGATAGTTGGTTTGATCTTATTGAATTCATGTAATTGCTTGTATAGCGTTTACCTAATCGATCGTTGGGTAAATGATAGACAATATGTAGATGTGGTGTCTAGATATCTTGTTTGTCTATGAGTGCACCTTGACGTGTCGGGTCATGTGGTAGTCCATGTAGGTGACAGCTGTGTTGGTTCCTCTGCAGTCCACCCCCGTACGTAGGACAAGCATGGGCACGGTCGCAAAGGAGGTGACCCTTATGTCTTAAAACCCTCATTAGTTGATGCCTCTTTACATGTAATTATGATATAGGATTGACTTAACGATGATTTCTCGATGTAATTACACTAATTAGTGTTATTCATTGGCGTAGTTATAGAATTACCTTAGATCCAACTCCCTAGTTTATCCATTGGCTAACTACTATTATGACTAGTAGATGCTCTGATGATTATCTTTAATTATGATACTTGATGATTATGCTATCATTATTATTTATCCATATTTATCTTGTGACCTCTGCCTATTATGAGTAGATTATATGACTTGGGTAATATTATTTATTCATCCTATATAGTTTGTTATCAATATAATAGATTATAGTTTAACACTTAGCCTTTCCTGTGGTATAAATATAAATCAAAAACCTAGATACTTCCCTAGGTAAAATGCTACGACAATATAATTATCTGTTCGCTTGCAGAACTCATTTAGTTTATAATTATATTCATATCTTTCATGCTATGCCTAGTTGCAGTAGAACATGTGAATCTATATTAAATTCCTAGCAATACAATTAGGGATGACAACATACTTCATGCTTAGGAATTTTAGAGTGGTTAGTTGCTATTTGACAAGTTAATGATATACTGTGCATTTCTGGTGTTGTTGCTAGGGTTAGGGTTTATCTCTATTTTTAGTAATGATGGTAGTAAATGTCAACAAGCATTTTTGGCGCCGTTGCTGGGGAAGGCACAATAAACTTAGGATATATTGATAACATATATATGCATGGATAAAGTTATATTACCATTCAATTTCTACTCAATCAGACACACCCTTCGTCGTTACCATTTTCTTATCTTATGCAGGGTGACGAATGAATGGTTTGGCTCTTCCAAGAAACTTTACTCAAGATCTAGAGAAACTCCTTAGGAAGAAGAAGTTTGTAGAAGCAAGGGACAAATTTGAATCACCATCAAGAACACCCTCTGCTGCACAAGCTAGCTCTTCAGAGGAGCCAGCTCCAACATTGGAAGAGGGATTTGAAGAACAAATAGAAGAAGAGTTAGGAGGAAACCTAGCTTCTGTGTTTGAAGACATGGCTGAGAAGACACTGTGAGAGTTTTCTGCCCCAACAACAACAAACATTCAGACTGGACCAACGGTCAACATTGGGAAGAATGGATTCGAGCTCAAGCCTGCTCTCATCACCATGGTTCAAGGCAGCGAATTCAGTGGAAAAGCTCATGAAGATGCAAGTGCACACTTACAACATTTTCTAGAGATCTGCAGCACCTTCACAATTAGAGGAGTACCAAAGGATGCTATCTTACTCCGTCTTTTCCCGTTCTCATTATTGGGGAAAGCCAAGCAGTGGTTCTACACCAACAAAGACAAACACAATATATGGGACCTTTGCTTGACTGCTTTCCTGGCAAAATTGTTTCCTACAACCTAGAATAATGCTCTGTGTGGGAAGATTTCAAGTTTCCAGCAATAACATGATGAATCATTCACTGAAGCATGGGAAAAATTCTAGAATTACATTGAAGACTGTCCTCATCATGGGATAGAGGAGTGACTATTAATGTAGACTTTTTATCATGGGCTCATCTCTAGTACCCGTGAGTCTATTGATGCTGCAGCTGGGTGAGCTTTCCTATCACTTAGATCTCAGATGCTAAAGCACTTGTTGAGAAGATGGCCTCAAATTCAACATGCAATGAAGAACGTACCCAGTCTTGGAAGAAAGGAGGAGGAATCCATCATCTCAAGAAAGCTAACATGGTTACTGCCAAGCTAGACCTCATCATGAAGAAGCTCGACATAGAGAAGAAGGAAGTCATGCGCATCAATGATTCAGTATGACATGTGAAGAATGTGGAGACTACGGGAACTCAGCTGCTAGTTGCCCTACACTACAAGAGGATGTGAACTTCATCAACAATAACACCTGCTATCGTCCTCAACAAAATCAAGGATGGAATCAACAACCTCGACAAGGTAATTACCAAGGTAACAACCAAGATAATAATTTTAATAACAATTTTCTACCATTGAGAGAATTAGTTGCTAGTCAATCCAAAGTACTAGATCAAATGACTAGGAAACTAACATCAAATGGTAAAACTTTGAAAACATACATACTAGGATGGATACATTTGCTTCTACTATAAAGAATCAACATAGTTTCAATAAAATGTTAGAATCACAATTAGCTCAATTAGCTGCTATTGTTCCTCCATTAGAAAAAGGCAAGATTCTAGGCCAACCAGAAGATTTAGAAATTGCTAACCTTGTTGATATTCACAATGCAACCCAATGTTATATTGAGCCTGCAGCTGTACAGTGGATTGACCACTCTCTACCAGAGAAGATGGGAGACCCTGGAAGAACTGTCATTCCTATCTCCATAGGATGCCACAACTTTCTAGAGGCTATCTGTGACTTCAGCGCAAGTGTCAACATCATGCCCAAGGTAATTTTATAGAAAATATTAAATGATCCATTGTTGTTCACAAATATGCATTTGCAGCTTGCATATCAGTCCAGTTGCTACCCTGAGGGAGCACTAGAAGAAGTTGTCATTAGAGTGGGGCAATCATATGTCCCAGTTGATTTCGTGGTCATGGAGACATGAGTAGATGAGAAGTCACCCATCATTTTGGGTAGACCATTCTTGTGCACAACAAAAGCCATCAGCTATGCGGAGTACGCCAAGATTGTCCTATCCATCAAGGACAAGAAAGAGAGATTCACATTCAAGAACCGTGTCCTGGAAGCTCCTGCAGCCCCGAAGCAATTCTATCAGCAAGGAAAGCAAGAACAACAATCAATGCTGAAGAAGAAAAATAATAGAAGATGGAGGAGGACCAAGCATGCACCTGTAGAAACAACTCAATTGATCACCGCTCTCAACACAGAGAATGATCATATTGTTGATGCAAAAGCTGATATGCAAACACAAAGGGCTAATACCCGGTTCAAACGTTAAGGCGTGCCAGCTGATTTGACCTTACAATCGACAAAGGTGATAACTCGAACACTTTGGTCCCAACAACAGCGATGCGCCCGGATGTCACGGCCAAGAGGTGCTCATACGGAACTTGAGAACACGCCGAGTTTGACTCGACAAATTCCTAAGAACTCGTAGTAAAAGGAAAATATGACGAAGTCATCGAAAAAATAGATGCTTGAATATGTGTAAAACCTTGTGTTTGATTGATTGATAGATGTCTCTATTACATTGCCACGGGGTCTATATTTATACCCTGTTCAAAAGAACTACAACCAGACACGACTAGAACTCGAATTCTAAATTAAACGGAATCCGTATACAACGAACACTAATAACTAAGGAAAACATTAAACTATCCTCCACAACCGATCAGTACACTACCACGAATCTATCGGCAAACCCTGCATCTTGCTTCATGACCATCGACATACCACCTTTCACCGTCATCAGAAACCATCAGTACTAGTCATCGGCATGATCCCATCACTACTCCTAAACTTAGTCATATTCCGTCGTTTTCCCATCGGCACCAACCCCATCGGCAATTCATCTGCAATCCAGCCACCACTTTTCCTACCTGCCGATCTACTCCTCATTAACTCCAGATACGTATTCAAAGATACATGTCCAAAAACGGTGCCAACACTTGCCCCCCAATTTCGGAGTATAAAATCATTAATGCTCTGAAATTCTCCTCAGTAATGACGCCTTTCCGCAATTATTCCCTCCGATTGGTAATTAATCGCCAAATCTGAACAACCTTAGCCCGGTCTTACAGTAGATACCTCGAATTTCCCAATTTCTCGAACCGAATCTCCTCAGAATGCGCTCATCGGCAATATTACCGTTAGAGAAAACTGCCAATGAACCGACCAGGAGATCTTGCATAGTAAGATATCTCCAAAACCATGACCGCTTGCTGTCAAATCACCTGCGCAATCCCTTGATTATCGTGCGAACAGTTACCATATCCACCTGAACACTCTCGGATTTTATTGATGCGGCAAAGAGATAAGTCAAATTTGCCCCTGCCCTCTTTGTTCTATAAATACTTCCTTCTCTGGTACTCTCCTTCCATCCTGTCATTCTACAGCCTCATACCCACCTTTCTGGTGGCGGCACTGCTTGAGAACTTCAAGAACTCCAGCAAGGACCTCCTCCAACAATCCTCCGAGTCTTCGATTCTTTCCCCTCCTCGGGAAGAAATGGCCATCAATTTCGTCGTCCCTGAGGTCAACTCACCACTCCCCTCCTTTTTTATATTTTTGTTGTACTCCTGTTCATCTGCGAATCTATTTACTGAGTACTTTTTCTCTCTCTTTTTTTTTTCTGTTATTTCAATCTTCAAACCCTTTAGGAATTAGCCGATAAGATCGTGATTCCTACCGATCAACCTCACTTCCAGTGTCTCGGTCCATTGGGAAACCCAGATCCCACCGATCTGATAAACGCAGAGACAAATAGGATCCCCTTTAGAGCCAAGAATTTCTCCTTAGACTTGTGGAAAGACGCTTTCCGTTCCTGGCCCAGTCCTACCAAGGGATGGAAAGACTGGTTCTAGAGAATCGACAATTCAAATGAAGTCCAATGGGGTGAGCGGAAATTGGACCAATGTATCAGGTTATCTATTGCTGATATGGAGAGGAACGAGTCGCTGCTGATAGCCGCTTCATACTTTTGGTCAGACACCGTTATTGCTTTTGTATTCGGCCATGGTCCCGCTTCGCCTACTCTTGCTGATGTACTTATGCTCACTGGCTTAGACATATCAACTGCCAATAATAGTCATCTGTTTGATAATAAGCCCAGTTCTAAGGTAGAAACTCGCAGTATCGACGGTTGGTCTGGGTGCATTCAGAAGTACCGAAAAACAGGATCTGTTGGGGAAAGGGAACATGCCATTTTTTCTGAATATGTGGCTAGATAAGTTTGTATTGTGCGGCCGATCGGCAGGGCCAACCTCTGTCTATCTGCAGTAGAAAGACTGGCCAATGGTGGCCGATTTCCTCTTGGCCGATGTTTGCTTGGCTCTGTCTATCACCTCCTCCATCAGGTAGCTGAGAAACTCCTACTGGGCCAACCTATCGGCAACTTGGGAGGCCCCTGGTGGTTTATCAATATGTGGCTTGGTGTTCATATGCATAAACGCCTGGGATTCAATCTTTTTGCACAGTGTTTTCCCAGAGACATAACCGAAGATTATGAACTGGATGACGAAGAATCGGCAACTCGCTCCCCTTTGAACTATGGTGAGGCTGCCATAGTCCTACCCGGTACTGGTGGTAACGAAGAGCAGGTCAGCCGATTCTTCCAAACTCTCTATGAGGGTCTAGCCAAAGACCAGCGGGCATGGATGCCTTATGAGGATCCAGAAACCAGATTCCCGCTCACTTTCCACCCTTTCGATGATGCCCTCAACAAGGACCATGATCTGATGATGCAATTATCACTCCGAGAGCCATACCAGTGAACTTCTTTGGAAGTGGGAAAACATCCAATCTCACCTACGAGTTCTACAATCCATCGGCACTGGCTCGTCAACTGGCCTTTGGATAGCCGCCGATTGCACTCTGCTAGGCCGATGTAGTGAAGCCAAGGGAAACCATAACCAGCGGTCTTGAGTGTATGAGAATAGCTCAACTCCCACCAAATGCCGATACGTCAGACATTGATTTATCGGCTTGGATCCCAGCTCTCTTCATTACTCAAGCAAACAAACAGTGGTGGGAGGAATGGAAAGAGCACCTGTTCTGCAGATCGGCCCTCACATACCGCGGTATGATCGACCCCAAGTACAAAGTCCCCGAGAACACTGTAAGTCTTCAACCGATGCCTCAATCCTTTTATTGCTTCTATTCTTATCGGTAACTTACTTCCTCTTTTTTAAACAGGTCGACGATACACCACCGACAATCAGCAGGAGCGGAAAGCCGATCGAACTCCTTCCTTCGAGCCCGATTTCTCTGATCGGCAACAATGCACCAAGCTTGGCGGCTTTAATGCACCAGAACGTGCATTTTAAGAAAATTACCACCAGACGAGCAAAGACATCTCCATCGGTTGCTGCTACTACTTTGGCACAAGCTTTCAAGGTAAATCCCTAACTTCTTCAATTTATACCGATTCCATTCTATACTCACACAGCCTTTTCAGGATACATCGACTGCTATGGGAACTTCATCGGTAACTTTTACTGTTTCAACCAAAATTTCATCAATACTCTGTTACACTTGTACTTATGAAACTTTTGTTGTTGTATCAGGAAACTGGCAAATCGGCAAAGACCAGAAGTACCAAGACAAGTGCCGATGCCCCCCAGTCTAGCCAAGTCAAGAGAAAAGGCCCCAAAAGCACCAAGTCACAAGCAAAATGCCAGAAGACAGCATCGCCTCCTCCTCCTAATCTAGGGTCAGCGATTCATGTGAAATCGTCCCCTTCCTCGCCAGAAGTTCAGACACAGCAAGCACAGTCTCCACCTCAGCCACAAGAAGCACCTCAGCCAGAAGAGACATCAGCCGATGTGCTTGAGCCAACTGCCGATCCAGTGGGTCCAATCATATCATCGGTAGTCTCCTCAATCCGGACAAGCACTACACCCCGTCAAGGTAAAGTACTATCCATAAAATTATCGCCGATGGATCTATTTTTTTTAAAATTATAACCATCATTGTTATTATTTTATTTTTTTTAGCTGACATTGTTCCATCGGCAACTCTAGCTGATCAACCTGTGGTACCATCGGCCTCAACTAGTCAGAGGCGAGAAATAGCTCTGAAACAAGTAAGTCACCTGATCTCTATCCCTTGTATCACTAATACTCGATCATCAAATAACTTATCTCATTTTTCTCCAGGAACAAGATTCTCTAGACAGCTTGTTTTCTTTTGCTATTGAGATCTCTGATGACGAAGTCGAGGAAGCAAGCTCCTCCCAAGCAGTAGGAATTTCATCGGCAGATATCAGAGCAAAACTAGAAGATCTGCTGGCTCTGCTACATCAAGACACTGCTCAACTGGTCGATGATTCTGATCGAGCCAAGGCTCTGTTCAAAGCTCTTAGGGGTCAAATCCCTACCGATGCCGAAGAGAGCCGTCAGCTCCAGTATCAAAAGGCCACCCAACGCCTTGCCGATAGAGCTACCCATGCCCAACTCTCAGAGGAAGTAATGCAAATGAAACACCTTGCCGATGAGAAGCACAAGAGCATCGGCATCCTACAGTCCTCACGGGAGACACTAACGCAGAAGATCTCCAATCTATCGGCAAAAAGGGAAGCCCTGCTGGCAGAGCTCAAGCAAGTAGAAGAGTCTCTCTCTCAAGCTCAGCAAGAAGAAAGTCAGCTACCCGAACTGATCAAGACCCTCTAGCAAGAACGAAACATTCAAGCCCGCAAGGCACTGTAGATGAAAAAGTTGAAGCCAGTGGAGGGCTCTGTCGATGAAGACATTAGGGAGTAGAAGAAGCCGATCAAATCTGTCTGCGCGCCATATTGGCTATCCAAGCCTTACTGAATATATGAGCTCTTCATCGGCGGCATGTCTTGTTCTGCCTTTAGAAACTGCTGACTATTTTGGTCTAGCCGATAGGACTGTTATCGACATCTTTTTAAAACATCATACTCAGTCCCAGATACATTTTAATCCAGCCGATAGGACTGTTATCGGCACTTAAACTTTCATGCA
>Ga0182004_10000219_pt1 | contig 30021 bp, 16 predicted proteins | sample Sormic07211540_1_FD_120479 | JGI IMG/M metagenome (GOLD analysis project Ga0182004, IMG submission 120479) | Endophyte microbial communities from Sorghum bicolor roots, Mead, Nebraska, USA - 072115-40_1 MetaG | ecosystem: Host-associated > Plants > Roots > Unclassified | place: USA: Nebraska...
AGCTAAAGCGACCATAGCGTAGGCTGAAGCTCGTGCAGGTCGCGGAAGGTGCCACCCCACCTCTGTCCCTAAACACAAGTGCTAGAATAAAAACAATTGATTTATCTTATCCCCTGATCGATCGACTCAAAAACAGTTGTGGAGCAGTTGAAAGAATAATAATTTGAGAAACAAATGAAGCTAATTATAAGCAGTAATCACTAATACAGTAATGATCTAATTTTCTAATCTAATAACAAAAAAAAGAGATAAGACGATCCGGCCTCAGCCATATGACAGAGATATGGATTGGATACATTATTGAACGAGGCAGGGACAGGGCTCCTCAGTTTCAGTAGCTTTGTCTTGGAACAGTGAAGTCTGGCAGCGAAGATATCCCAGTCCGGCCACCTCTCCCTCCACGGAGAACCGAGCCTTCCCCTCGACGCACAGATCGGTCCGTACCGACCTGCGCACCTCCTCGCGCAGCACGGCGCCGTCCGCCCTTGCCTCCACGGTGACCACCTCGTCGACGCCGCCATCGCCATCCTCGTCGCTCGGACCTCTGCCTTGGACACAGAACCACGGCACGTGTCCCCACGCCAGGACGATGCCGCGGTGGGAGACGCGCAGCATCGAGTTCCCGCCTCCGCTGCAGTACCTGTAGCCCGGCGGTAGCCAGTCCGCGTCGACGATGAGCTGGAAAGCCGGTGACGCCGGCGGCGAGGCGCAGGGACCCAGCCCCTCGACATCTCCCAGCCGGATGAAGAGGTTAGGCTTGGGCGGCGGAGGTTGCGCCGCGTTGGCCGTGGCCGTGGCGGCGGCGGCGGCGGGCTTTGCACGCGGGTGCGACGTCGCCGACAAGGCGATACCGGAGATTATGAGCGCGAAGAGGAAGGAGGCAAAGAAGAAGCCTCCTACGACGATTTTACTAAGCAGAGTCCACTGATCGCAAGTGTAGAGATGCACATCGTGTTTGAGGCCTGAGGATGTGGGCTTCTTGGTGGTGGTGTACCAGATGGACGACATGGCGACGACGTTGGAAAAGGAAGACGACACGACCTCGATCCGGCCAGCGCTCGAGAAGAAGAAGCACCTAACAATATAATATAATAAATAAATAAACAAAACAATAAAAAACCAAACATGGATAGGATTTAGGTTGAATCCGGTTCAAAAAAAAAAAAACTGTAATGCAAACGCAAGCAATCGGAGCAACGTAGATTCAGACGTACCGTGATGTACCTCCGGTTAAGCCGGATATTCAGAATTCAGATACGATCGATTCACAGCCTGCAAGAACCATGAATTCCGCACCACGTAATATAAGTAGTACAAAGATCAGAACTAACTTGGAATAAGGGGGGAATCAATCGACTCAATTGCAAGCTTATACTCACCAATGGAAGAAGCCGATTCGAGCACGGGTGGAGATTAAGCGACCTCGGCGATCAGACTGACGGAGGAGTTGCGGGCGGAGGTGTTAAGTAGGCGGAGGCGGAACTCCCACCCAGGACCCAGCTGGGCCGGCGAGTTGTATTTCTGGGCTGGTTTCTCTTTAGGCCTACAGCCCAAAATACAAACCAAAGTCAAAAACAACAGTAGCTTATTTCAAGACACACAACACAATAGCTTGGAGGAGTTAATCTCAAAAAAAAAAACATAAGGAGGAGTTCGAAGTCTTTTATTCGAGCATTCGATTTTTCTTTCTATTTTACAACAACCACGTGACGTCACGTAGAGTACTTGGGAGAAAAAAAACTAAATAGGAAAAATCATGTGCGAGTAATAAAAGAACTCGTTCGTGGTGCTCCCTTTATTACTCGCATCACATACTCCTTGTATATGGCCTTCTCTTATTCTCCTTGTTTAGTTAGTGAAAAAAGTTTTTAGACATATTTGTAATTATAGCAATTAGTGTTCAATCATACTTATATTTAAAAGATTTATCTCGTAAAATATATACAAACTGTGTGATTAATTATTTTTAATTAATGTTTAATGCTCCATGCATATATCCAAATATTTGATATGATGGGGTGAAAAGTTTTTAGACGAGAACTAAATAGAGCCCGTAGCACAACACGTACACCAAAGTCACAAAATCTGATTGGAGGACGTGGCACAAGGTCTTTTCTTGCAGTAATCAGTTATCTACAAGCTTTCTGCAGGTGAATGGAACTGCTACCTGGGACATGCATTGGCTCTCACAATTTGTTCAGCGGATTTGATGCACAATTTCAGTAAGTAGGAAGTGCGTAGCTGCTTCTTGAAGGCTAAGCCTGAAGTTACTTTGCCTCATGTGAATTGAAAGAGCCAATGGTGGTTAGATCCGGGTAAAACCACTATACCTGAACATGTTTAATGTTCAGAGTTCAGAATGGTCTGTACATGCCATCACAGGAATTCTTACTGGCAGCCGATCAAATAACTCTACCAAAAGTGAGCACATCGAATTAAATTTGACTATGTTCATATAAATTCGGACTTGTATAGGAACCGTGCATATGTCCCTGTGAAGTGGTAAGAGCCTATTATACTTATACATTTAACTTCAGCATATAAGTGACTGAATCCAGCTACTACTTTCCCTGCTGGTGTCGATTTGCATAACTGACGCATAGTGAAATTCCACTTATTGTTGGAAGCACAACTGCAGAAATTCAAGTACTCTCAATTAATCGGTACATCCCACGTATGAAGTACTACTCGGTATGATCTTACTAGCTGGCAAACTCCGTTTATTAAAATCAAATCATCATTGTACATTTTACAGCAGGACATGGCTGCCTATTATCCTCAAGTCATCAACTACAACCCATGCCATCACTGTATATACAGTGTGACACAACAAAGCGGAAAAAAAAAAGTTATACACCTACTCTTGAGGAATCTCTTTTTACAAGTATAACACATATATTACTTGCCTGTTCCTTCAAAACAAATTTGAATTATCGCCTCATCATCAAAAACTAATCACAATTTGGAACGAAATCCTTGTCGATGGCTGGCCCAGCTGCTTCTTGCACAGCGGCTAGTGTGACCACCCAACGCTAACCGCGGCGGCTTCGAATCCCTCCTTCCCACCAACAAACCGTATGGCGCCACTGCTCCCCTTCCGCGCTCTCCGTTTCCTGTCCATGCTACCGCCCTTCGCCACCGCCGGCGCCACCTTCTCGCTAACGTCCTGCTTCCTCCCCACCATGACGCTGGCCTTGTCAAGAAGCCGAACCACCTTCGACTTCCCCGCGGCGGCCGCGGCATCGGCGGCGGTTCTTCCCTTCACGGTCGTGGCCTTGACGTTCGCGCCGTTCTTCAAGAGGAGGTCGACCACGTCGGCGCGACCGGCCTCGGCCGCGCAGTGCAGCGCCGTGTAACCCTCGGCGTCGGCCGCGTCCATGTCCGTGCCGCGGTCGATGAGGTCGCGGACCGTGTCGGCGCGCCCTTTGAAGGCAGCGCGCATGAGCGGCGTCCACCCGTGCGCGTCCCGCCCCTCGACGGACGCGCCGCCGTCGGCCGCGCGCCTGACCGATCTCACCTCGCCCTTGCGCGCGGCGGCCAGGATCGCCTCGCCGAGGCCCAAGAAGTCCAGGATCCGGCCGCCGTGGCCTTCCTCGGCGGCGATCTCGAATGCGGTCTTCCCGGCCACGTCGCGCACCGTGGCCGTGCCGGCCACGCCGTGCGACAGGAGGAGACGCGCCACCGCCTCGTCGCCCCGCCTCGCCGCGGCGTGGAGCGCGGTGCCACCGTCCGTGCCGCACCTCGCGTCGGCCCTCGCGCCCGCCGCGAGGAGCGCCTTCACCGCGTCTCGCCGCCCCGCCTCCGCCGCTAACCTTAGAGGAGTCTTGCCGTCCCTCCCCGCCGCGTCGATAGATGTAAACGAAGACGAAAACGACGCGGACGAGGATGAAGCCGGAGAGGCAGAGGGAGGCTTGCCAAGAAGCAGCTTCAGGACGTCGTTGTGGCCGGCGGCGGCGGCCACGTGGATGGCGTCGGAGCCGGCGGGCGTCGCGCCGTTGGCGAGGAGGAGCTCGGCGATGAGGCACTCGCCAGAGGCGGCGGCGGTCTCGAGGGGCGTCCGGCCGCGGCTCGGTTTGTCAGCGTCGGCGCCGTACTCGAGCAGCACCTGGACGATGTCGGCGCGGCCCAGGCTGACGGCGAGGTCGAGCAGCGTGCGGCCAGACTCGTCGGTGGCGTCCGCGGCACGCCACTCGGGCTCGCTGCGGTCGAGCACCTCCCTGAGCGCCTCGACCGCGCCGGCCTCGACGAGCCGCGCGGCCACGGACGCGCCCACGAAGCTGGCCCTGATGCCGCTGTCCACGAACACCTGCTTCCTCCTCGCCGAGAACCACTCCGGGTTGACCGAGTCCAGCGCCGTCACGGGCTCCTTCACCGCGGCGCCCGGCGCCACCACGCTGTGCAGCAGGAACGCGTCGTCGCCACGGCTCCCTCCTCCTCCTGACCCGCTGGGCCCCTCCGGAGGCACCGAGGCAAGGTACAGCACCTCCACGGTGACCGCGGCGAGCGGCGCCAGGATCCCCGTGTGCGGGCGAACCGCGAAGCGCCCACGCACCGCCGGCTGCAGCCTGAACGCCACCGGCATGGTGTGCATCGCGTTCCTCAGCGTGAGCTCCCCCCTCGCCTGCCTCCCGGGCTCCACCCTGATCATCACCTCGTTCGACGGCTCAGGTATCACCAACCGATCCATGCCGTCCTGAAGCTCTCGTCGTCGTCGTCGTCTCCTCTCTCGCCAAAGCTTGCCGTCCTAACAACAACCCCCTATGAGTTCTTGGCAGATCCAGAGGTGGAAGAAGCAGCCATCAAGAGGAGTGGGAGGAGAGACGGGGTCTTATGTATCCGCGGCACGTACGGCTCGGCCGGCGCGGCGTGGAGGCGTGCCACATGGTGGGTCAGTGGGTGTGAAGAACAAGGAGGACTTGTTCTATGTGGTGGCAGCTCTGGAGTGTATTTTAATGGCGGGGTTTGGCGTGTGCTGGCGGAGGGGTTTATTCCGGAGGGCAACCGAGATCGACCGCGGTGGCGCCTTGCGGCGGCAACTTCCCGGCGGCATTGCCTGTCGCCGTCGCTCGTCATTGTACGTAGGCGATAAAGAAATGATTTTAGTGATACGAACGAAGCAGAGAGGTGATTGGATGGAGGATCATCTTCTCGCTTTCGCTTCGGGTACAGTCATCAGTACTTGCATAGTAGGAGCATTTTCGGTTCTGGCAGTTGCTGATTCAGAGATGGTATATTTCGTTTTCTTTTTCAGAATGTTCGGTTTGCTTCTGGCAGTCAGCTATTCTACAGCATGCTTCAATAGACTTGACAAAACAACTGCCACTCAAGTTTCTCAGTTTGAATGTTTCAGAAGGACTTATGCAAGCATATTCCTAATTTTTTTCTATCTATGGTAAGTTTTGCTGCAAAGTGTTTTTTGTCAAGATGGTAATGGTGGTCTCAGAAGGGTATTTTCTGAGGCTTGTGTAGGTTTGTTTGGTGCATTGATATGCATATGCTCGAGGAAGGTAGCATAACCAAAGTCAAATTTACAGTATGACACACAGCCGCTGTGCGATGCAATGTTCAGCTTTGATAAGCAGATTACTTCACGAGTTCATGTAAAACAAACATGATTACCTCATTCTATTCACCCTCTCTTTCTCAGGCTCAATAATGCCTGTAAAACGACATTATGCCATCTGTATCAATAGTGATGTTTTTTCTTATTTTGCTGATTACGAACCGACAAAAATAACATTCGGAGTTCCTGAGCGCCTTCAGTTAACGTATATGCCTATGTCAAGAGACCGATCTAGTTTGAAACTTTTATACACGTTTTCTTGGAGATACTTGGGTTGCCCGTACCCATTGCCTCTCTGATGCATCCGCTGAACTACTGGATCTTGTTTTCTTTTACAGAAAGTGACACCAAAATCGACAAAATGTTCTTCCCTTTCATGAAACCTTCCGTATAGGACGCCAGAATGTTTCTTATTAATCAGAATTCAGAACATTGCCTTTGTCATATTAACGGCTCTCTGTCAATACAAACAGATGAATATGATCGCTTTCATTCCAGGCACGAATGGATTCTTGAGTGTTTGATGAACTCATCAGCTTTGATGTCCAGCGTGGGTGACAAATAACATTTACAGTGAACAGTCTCATTGTTACATTTACAAGGTAAAGTTGTTGGATTTATGCCACTTCATGCTTATCCATTCGTGTTGATCTCTCTAACCTTCATTGCCAGTTAAGTGTAGTACGTGTTCTCCGGTCACTATATAAAATGCAATACCCAGTCTCCCATGGCAATGTACTGTCATGAAAGTTACGCATTAGTCATCGGTAAAGAAATGGTTCTTTCACTATCAGAGTAAGGAGGCAAAGGTCTTGATGAACTGGTCGCCCATATCCATGTTTTTAACCATTTTCCGATGACCTGGTAATAATATGGGTTCAGCTTTCACATTTGGCTTCCTCCATAAACCGTGTACTGACCAAGCTTTCAAATGAGCAAGTACGTACTAATTAGAGGCCTCCGACGGTGACTGCACATTAATTCTTCTGACATCCACTAAGGAAACAAAAGATAGATTCTAAAAATTTTCATAAAAAATAGAAAAATAGGTCATCAATTTGGTAGACTCTAACTACTGCTGATAATAATAGTCACTTAATGTATTCTATTTTGTAAAAAAATATATATATAGCTGCCATTTGAAAAATAACAAACAATATAAAGTAACGCCACATATGTCATAATATAACATGATATAAACTAACCCCTAAATTTATATCTAAACTTCCCACCCTACCAATATGATAGATAATATATGTTACCCCTTAAATTTATACCTAATTTACCAATTCTGCCTATTCAAAAAAAAACTTAAGTATCTCTTTAATTCTACATTTAAAATAGTAAATTACCAACATATCCTATTATGAGAGATTATGCCTAAATATGTTTTAAAATTTACCATAAATTAATGTTAATATATAAAAATTTAAATTAAAGTAAATATACATGATCAGCCATCATGAAGAATGTTCTTCCCTTAACGATTCATATACCAATGAATCTAACAAACTATTAAAATTATCCTCTTATGGTTAGCACTGTTTAGCCCATCATAAATCTCAGTAATTAAGCAACTCATGACCTAATATCCTTATTTTTTAATAGGAGAGTTTTGAATAAAATGTACAATATGCACAAGAGTTTCGATTTAACAATAAAAGCTTGTAGCAACTAATAAGATAAAAATTTAAAAGTCAAAATCTAGACTCATGATGTCATGAGATGAGATATGTGCTACATAAGAGCCACAATAGTTTAAGTTAAGATTTCAAATACTTTCATATTGAAGACACATGGAGGTGTCATGCAGCTCAAGTAAAAACTATTGATATGGATGAAAAAACAGAGTAATTTATCAATCTGTCACAACCGGATGGAGATTACAAAGCATCTATCTCCATATTATGTTAGGAAATAATCTTGCAAAAAATATTATGTCAGAAAATAAACAAAGAGGGAGTGCAAAGATAAGTATTTTTAGGTCTAGGCATTAAACAAGGTCGATATTTAGTCAGTGCCGGAGCCCGGTTTAATGGATGAGTGAAATTTAATCCTAGGCCCTATGATATGTTAAGGTCACCTCAGTGTGACATCGATCAACCAAGAGAAAATCCTTATTCTTAAAGAAAATTTGAGCGCACTGGAAACTAAATTATGATTGATTTGTGAAGCTGCAGGTCATGCCACACTGACGTTGAGATCGAAGCTGCGTGCCCTCGAACACATGAAGTGTCGACTAATTTCTACTCATCTCTCGCTATCACGATCTATCCTGGCATGTTTTGTGCACCTGGGAAAGGAGCATCATGAATCAAGACATGAACTGCACTAGGCGAACATTCCTATGTTTCTTGCCGAGTACAGAGTACTGATATGTTGTTCAGATGTTAAACCACCCATACTTACATCTTTCATATTTATTGATGATTGATGATTTGGTCAATCGCGCGTCTTAACACTATAGCCGTGCAGGAGTACAAGGCTGAGCATACTTGACACTACAGCTAGAAGTTGATGGGAAAAGTTATATATGTATCTACGTCGTTATTATTCACGTTGTTGTTATAGGTAATACATGATCCCTAATCATTGCATATCAAGGTGTTAATTAAGCTACATCACAGCTAGATTGTCCAGCTAAGTAGTCTACCTAGACTTCATTCAAAAAAAGTAGTGTACCTAGACTATATTTCAATCTATGTTCGATCGACGTTCCTCCTTAACCTTCCTCTCCACTTATTTACTTTTTTTATAGAGTAAAATGCATAGTTATTAGTCCATTAACTTTTATGTCTATGTCGACTAGGGCTATCAACTTTGGATTTTGTATTTTTGGGTCCAAAATCTTTTTAAGTTGTACAGTAAAAGTCTATACCGGTTCGTTTTCTGTTTATATATGACGTGGAGTATACAACGTGGCTGCTAAGGTGGCCTAGGCTATGCTCCAGGCTCCTTGTGTAACCATATTTTATTCTTTTATTAATTCTTCAGCTTTCTTGGTCACCAATCAAACGCTCCTGTTCGATAGTGCCTGGGCAGGCAAAAAGGTTCTCAATCATAAGCAACTTACATGCAGCTCAAATGTCCAGGCAGTCCATCCAGCGTCTCAACCACAAGCTAGCCCTGAGTTAGTGAGTTTGATGAAAGTTCAGTGTTTCATGCTATGTGTATGTGTATCCTCTTTGTGTTGTTGCTTATGTTGTTTGTCATGCTCATCGAGTAGTGACTAATTAGAGAATGTATGATTCAAATGTGTAATCTTTTTATCCTAATCGTTGCATGGTCAATTTGCTCTCATGGTTATCAGTTTTTTTTTAAAAAAAATAATGTTTGGATTGCATGAGTAAGAAGCTTTTCATTGAATGATAACACCAACTTAGTCATGTAGCCACATAATGTCTGAGGTGGAATGGACACACAAACATGTAATCTTGTCAATAGATAGAGAGTGGAATAATACTGCGGCACTGTTTCATCAAACTAGCATCACGCAAACATCAAACATGTAAGCAAAAAGGATACAAAGCATATTCAAATTGGCATCACAAAAGCTTAACTATTGTTGCTTAACAGATTCAATTGTACCATTGTTTGGGTCACATAAACATACGACATACTGCGTGAGCTTAACATATAAACACCTACACTTTAATACTTAGTTGAACTTAATTAACTGGCCTACTGGATTAAGATGTCCCTTACCTACCCCTAGTGGTGGTAGATGTGGTACTCTGGTCGTCACATCCTCCTCCACTGGTCGTCAAATTACCATCACAGGAAGTATGGCGTCAGGTCTCCCTATGGGTCTTGTTTAGTTCACGAATTTTTTTGGTTTTGACTTCTATAACATTTTCGTTTATATTTGACAAATATTGTCCAATCATGGATTGACTAGGCAATTAGAGTGACTCTTACTCGGGTGGTTGTTCAAAGTTGAAAATTGGACTGACATGCAACTTATATAGGTTGAAAAATGTACTTCAACCCTTAAATTACATGTATGTTTGGGACTGCTCCACCAATTTTGCACCATAAACTCTCCAACAAAAAGTAGCTCCATAAAAAACTAAGTTTTTGGAGCACCCTTTTAGCTCTCGCAACTCCATTTTTTTCTAGAACAGGAACCGTGGAGCTATAGCTATTTGACTAAAAATATGGAGCGGAGAAGTCCCAAACAAAAGCCCTATGAAACTAGGTAACATGCACCATTTAAGTATGTAACTATTGAAACTAGATGAATTTAGTCCTCCTACCAGTTTCAAAGATGGTTTTCTATTTTGCAAAAATAATAAAAATCATGTTTACTATCTAAAAAGAACATATAGTTGCTTATGGTCTACTTATTACATGAAAAAAATATGAAACTATCATCATTTTTTTGAAAATGTTATCTACATGCTTACAGTCGATATATATAGTTGCTTGAAACTGATTTATTTTTATTTATTCTTTATTGCTCGTAGTCATGCTCAAATATTTATTTAAAACAAATATGATAAATAGACCCTACATCTAGATATAACATCTTTAGTAGGAAAATTTGAACTAGTTTCACATTTTCTTATTTTTTAGAGATCAAACCTGAATTTGTTATTTTTAGAAAATCAAAAACTACCTTTGAAATTCAAATTTGTCCGGTTTCTACAATTAAGGGTGTCCATTACCTAACTTTTTAAGGCAATCCATTACCCAGTTTTGTAATTCAAGGTTGAAAATCGGATTCATGTGCAGCTTGGAGATTGAAAAATATACTTTATCCATAGTATAAAGTTGAAATCAGACTACCATACGAATTGAATGTTGGGAAGTATACTTTACCCTTTTTTATCACCCAGGACTTGGAATCAGAAAAAAAAAAACATGACTCTACTGTTCGTTTTGTGACTTTTAATGTTCGTTTAGCATCGTGATTTGTTCTCCGGTAATCCGTGCATGTATTTTCTAACGACGGCAGCTGCAGGACTGTGGAAGAGATTTGCTGGACAATTGGGTCTTGGCTTTTGCTCGGCAAGTGACAAGAAAAAGATGCCCTTTGTCCCTATGAAAGTTTCCGCATATGACAGCACGACCTTTTTAGATAAAAAATGCATTGCTTTTGTCATATTAAACAACCATTTAGTTTAAACATATATGGACAGGTCAACAGTGGGTGCTTGCGTGTTTTGTTTTTGCATACATGTAATTGTTTAATATATGATGAAAGAGCTAAGCCATTGCTAGTGTCACCAACGTTTGATATTCAGCGCGATGGTGAAGATTTGGAATGGTGAACAATATTTTTCTAATCTTCTGTCCGGGGTGCATTTACAAGGCAAAGTCATTGGATCATCTTTCACTTCACGGTCATTATCTGTCCATCTGAACTTAACCGCTTGTACATACAATATTTTCTTGTCACTGTTAGCTGTATTATCTCGGATGTCTTATGAAAAGATATCAGGATAAAAAAACAAACTTGTTTTGGCATGCTCTTAGTGAAGAAATTCTTCTCTTTCTGAGAGTAACTGAACAAAGTATGTGTTGTATTATTAGTTGGACTTACATTACATTTCTTTAAACCATTTGGTTGTTCCACTATCTGAACTGGTTAACAGACCTGCAACAATGTTGGATTGGTCCACATGCATGTAACTGGAGAAGCTGAAATTCAGTGAGTATTCAGTCTTTCGACATGTAGTACTTCAATCAGAAAATAGAATGGTGCTAGAAATTTTCTGCAAATATATTCTTAAAATTCATATAACCTATTTACCCCGTCATTGTTTTGTTCTGAACAGGGTAAAAATTCATAGAGCAGCAACTTGCCTGACTACTTATTTAGAGAGATGTCTGAACAAGTTAATGACCCTATCAAGAAACAAGTACTTGGGTCTATGAGAATTAGATATCATCTGAATGCCTGAACGAACACCACTAAGGTATTGCTAATGGCCCCAGTGTGACCTCAACGATAGGGAATTAAGCTCGCAGTTGAATAATCAAGCTGCAAAGTGAGATAATCAAGCTGCCTGGCGTTCATACATATTGACTTAATGAGTCGGCCAGTGGTTGAGTGATGCCGTTTCTTTTCCATGCATCTTTCACAATCGCTGTCTTTCCATTGCTGACATTGCTCTGGCTTTCAGCAGCTCAGCTGTTAGCCATTGGTGTGCTCCTGATCAGTTGCAGCATGGCCCGGCCGTACAGGAAGGAGTACTTGCCTGAGCCCTATAGGGCTACAGCTAAGGCCGAAGAAAATTGTTCTTCAAATACCTTTTTTGTTTTTTTATCTGCGTCGTTGTTCTATGGCTCCTAATCATTGTCTATATAAGGTCAGTTTAACCTACATCTTGAGAGCTGTATTCATCATCACTACTAGATCGAAGACTAACCAAATCTGACATTCTGACAAATGGAGCGACTTCATTCAGGGCCCCGGGGAGTGCAGAAGCTTCCGTACATTACTGAACACGAGTTCCTCTGTTCTTTTCTGAAAATGAAACTGTCCACCACTCCAAGCGTCGAGACAGTCATGTGATGTCCAAGCAAATCATTCAGGCACGAGACAGTTACGCCACGCCCAAGCGCAATCGATCACGCGCTGCTTGTTCCTTGCTGGTAGCTGTAGCGCAGAATCGCAGATAGATGTATCAATCATCAGCGAGGATCTCAGTTAAGTTCAGACGTTCAGTTGCAAGGATGCTGATGCCAACGCATGGCTGGGTGCCTTACATTTGGAGGTAGAAAGGAACTGGGCAAGAGCGTGTGGTTGTGTTGTGCTGACCGGGCTCTGATTCTACTACCTTCAGGCTTTCAGCTAGCTAGCTGCTGCGCAGATTTCGGAGTCCTGGAATGCACACACGCTCCAAATGTCACGCTCGATTCAGCAAGAGGACTTTGTCCATGTCCACTAAACAAATCAGGTGCCACGCACGTGAGAGCACTGCATTGTTCATGGGAGATGCCACCCATGGCAAGTGGCATATATATGCCTCTGTTCGTTCTCTGTTCATCCTTCAGCATGCTCTCAAACTTTCAAGGTTTGGCCATTGATATCGTCTTTAGTCTCCCAAGATTTATCGTACCGAAATCATACTACTAGATTTGCCTTCTGAAATTCTCTCCTTTTTTTTTCATGAGGACGTGCCTGGGCAACTGGAATTCAGATGCATGTCAGCAATGTAGAACTGTTAGCCAATTCAAGTATCACAATAAGTATGGATAGAGTAATTATATCTTGCTCCGTTCTATGTTTACCATCCTCGGCAAGTCGGCATAGCCAAAGTTCGATTCTTTTTTGTCGTCTCTTATTTTATTATTGATTGATTGAACGTACGTATGCTCCATTGGTTAATTACTTAATATGTAGTCCAATATTTCTTTTCTCATAATGCATATGCGATAGCGTTTAAGTTTTTTGTTTTGTTTTTTTATAGCGTTTATAAGCTGGAAACGTGTGATACGTCGTCCAATCTTATAAATTATGGCAAATTGTGATGGGCCGACTGTTTTTTTCAGATGATGATCATGGGCCAGATTGCCCTATTAGATGTAACGATGAAACATAAAAGGCCAACGATGGGCCGACTGTTTCTTCAATGAATTTGTATATTAACCTAAAACAATCAGATGTTAAGTATTTCCTCTGTTCCTTTTTTTTTGAGAAACAGGAATCTGATTCAAACGTCCTACCGAGCGAGGTAGCTTTTGGCTCATCATGAACTAGAGCATGTTTGATTTCTCAGAATTTTTGCGACTTCTAGTGAGACCAAAAAGTTTGACTTGTATCAATTTTTCACAACTTCTACCAAATTTGGTTATATTGTTTGGTTTGCAGTTAAAAAGTTACTGGTGCTCCATTTTATCGGTCTCTAGTTCATTTTACGTCCCAAATTGCAAATCTTTAATTTTTATTGCCCGCACAGCGCGCCACACAAATTTGATGACACCAAAACTTGTCTGATCTTCATCTAAAATTTCTGATCTTCATCTAAAATTTCTGGTGCGTGCCATAGTTTTTTATAGTCTCCTAAAACAGTGGCAAATAGACAAACAATGATATACTTTGGCTCTTTCGTGCCTAAAGTTGTGGTGCATGTTCCTGTTGACTTTGCCGTTCTTTGGGCCTTGTTTACTTAAAAAAAAATTTACAAAATGTAAACAGTAGCACTTTCGTTTGTATTTGACAAATATTGTTTAATTATAGGCTAAGTAGACTCAAAAGATTTATCTCGCAAATTATATGCAAACTGTGTAATTAGTTATTTTTTTTACTTATATTTAATGCTTCATGCATGTGCCGCAAGATTTGATGTGACGAGAAATCTGAAAAATTTTGCAAAATTTTTTAGAACTAAACAAGACCTTGATCGCCTAATTTTTCTTCCAACATCCACGTGCAGCAGCCAGATCTAGAACGTGGAGTCACATGGCACAGGCAAAGGGCATAAATAAAAAAGATGTGGATCCTCTCAATCCAGCTTCCCGAGTGAGCACGCATAAACAGTAGCACAGAAATTTGATACGCCTTGATGAAGAATACATGGCAAAAGACACAAATTAAAGCAAGCATAGCAGACCGATCAATTTCTGCATTAACATTTTATTGCAAGCTAGCACCGTGCAGCCATAATTTTAGTAGTACACATCACATGGCAAACAAACCATACATGCTATCTCTGACTCTCTGTTATTTCTTTTTTCATCGTTTTTCACCCTTGATTATGTAGCACATACATATGCATGACACCCGTGAAACATTACATCAGCAACTGGTATGTATCCTACTCCAGGCATCTGTTCCACCTGCTTTCAAGCCAACATCGTCAACATCTTGAGATCGATCCAGCAAAGATCAAAACCAAACAAAAAAAAAGAACTTTTAATTGTTCAAGAGCAATAATCTAGGCGTATAAGTATGTGCATGGTGTTCGGCCAGAGCCCAGCCCAAATCACCTGCATCTGCGTATGGAAGCGCACGGCGTAGCTAGGCGGCGAGGGGGGAGATCAGTCGCTGTCGCTGCTGCTGCTGCTGTGGCCGTCATGGTCGTGGCCCTCGCCGTGCTTCTTCTCCTTCTTCTTCTTCTTGTCCTTCTTCTCCTTGTGGTCCTTGTCCTTGTGCTCGCCGGACTTCTCGCCGTGCTCGCCGGTGATCTTGTCCTTGATCTTCTCCACGATGCCCTCCTTGTGCTCCCCGTCCTTCTTGTGGTGCTCCTCGGCCTTCTTGTGCTCCTCCTTCTTGTGCTCGTCGTCCTTCTTGTGGTCGCCCCCCATGTGGAGCGTCTCCTCGATCTTGTGGATGATGCCAGACATGGTGGTGACTTGTCTTTTTTTTCTCAAGAAAAGGGATTGGAATGCTAGCTATGCGTCCGTCGGTGATCTTGGTTGGTTCTTCGGCGCCGGTATTTATAGAGGCCGAGGGGATGGCTAGGTGCTCCGCGAGGCTTGCGGTGGGGTGTGTGAAGAAATGGAAGGCCAATCGGATAAGAAGGACGTGATGGCACTAAATAAAGGAGAAAGCGTAAATTAAAGATACCAATTGCTTTGCTTACCAACTACGGTACCACCCTTTTTGCTCCATAGAAATTCCACCTGCATTATTTCTTTCCCATATATTTTTAGCCCAAAAACAAAATATTTTAAGTTTCTGTGTTTTGGAAATAAATGGGGCCAAAAATTTTCGACCCCAAATTGTGCAGTATCAAACTGAGCATTAAATAGAGGTTGTTTTTCAAAATATTTTAGAACTAAACACCAAAACTAAAAAAATTAGTGTTAGATTTTTAGTGGCTTGTTTAAAGTTTTAGGATTTTAGGGTTTTTGCAAAAAAAAAAAAACTAAACAACCCTTGGAATGTGCATGCAGTGGATTGTCGAGCCCTCAACCAAGACCGTGTTTACTTCTAAAAAATTTTGCAAAACTTTCAAAATTCTCCATCACATCGAATCTTGTGGTACATGCATGGAGCATTAGATATAGATAAAAAAATTAACTAATTACATAATTTACGTGCAATTTGTGAGATGAATCTTTTGAGCCTAGTTAGGCCTTGTTTAGATCCAAAAAGTTTTTGAATTCTGACACTGTAGCATTTTCTTTTTATTTGACAAACATTGTCTAATTATGGAGTAACTAGGCTTAGGCCTTGTTTAGATCCAAAAATTTTTGGAATTTTGGCACTATAATATTTTCGTTTTTATTTGACAAACATTGTCCAATCATGGGTAACTAGGCTTAAAAGATTCGCCTCGTGATTTACAGGCAAACTGTGCAATTAGTTTTTCTTTTTATCTATATTTAATGTTTCATACATGTGCCACAAGATTCGATGTGATAGGGAATCTTGAAAAGTTTTTGGTTTTTGGGTGAACTAAACAAGGCCTTAAAAGATTGGTCTCGCGGTTTATAGACAAACTATGCAATTAGTTTTTATTTTTATCTATATTTAATGCTTCATGTATGTGCTGCAAGATTTGATGTGACGGAGAATCTTAAAAAGTTTTTAGTTTTTTGGATGAACTAAACAAGGCCTAAACAATACCTTAGTCCATAATGAGACAATTTTTATCAAATACAAACAAAAAAATACTACAGTATTATTTTTTCAAAAAAAATTCAACTAAACAAGGCCCAAAATCTATCCATCGAAAAGTCATAGGGTGGTGTAATTTGCCATTGGTGCAGTTACACATAAAGTTTACAAGATTCTTTATCACATTAAATCTTGTGGCATATGCATAGAGTATTAAATATTAATAAAAAAATAACCAATTCTACAGTTTGCTTATAAATCGCGATACGAATTTTTTGAATCTAATTAATCTTGTCAAATATAAACAAAATACTACAGTGTCAAAATCCAAAAGATTTTAGATCCTAACACGCTCTAATTTCAAGTTTCATCCCTTGTCCCCAGTCTTGCAAGATTAATGGGGGCAAAGTCCGGCCTGGTTTAGTTCACCCTAAAAAACAAAAAAGTTTTCAAGATTTCTCGTCACATCGAATCTTACAACATATGCATTAAACACTAGATATAGATGAAAACAAAAACTAATTGAACAGTATACCAATCGCGAGACGAACCTTTTGACCCTAATTAGTCCATAATTAGATAATATTTGTCACAAACAAACGAAGGTGCTACAGTCTCAAAATCCAAAAACTTTTCACAACTTAACAAGGCCTGACAATACGACCGAGGCAAGTGCTGATCGAAGCGCATACGATCGAGAGTGCAAGGACACTAGGTGTAATGCGTGTGATAGGGAAGACAGCGTGAGGTGAGGTCGTCGGCGGGCGACAAGTTGTGGGCACCGTCCATCCCCCGTGCTAGCGATCCGGCGACGTGCGCCGCGTGGAATCCGACGGCACTGTCGGCAGCAGCGAGTGGACGAACGCGGGTCCTTCGCTGGGCGGTCCGCGGTCGTGCAGGTGCAGCTGCCTGCGTCTGGGCCGGCCAGCCACAGCCAGTAGGCATCGCCCGCGTAGGTGCGGCTCACGTTGTCTTCGTGTAGTACGTATACTGGGACGCGGGTCTGGGCTTGGGCGGTGCCCCAGAGGACACCGACCCCCTTTTTTTCTCTCAAAATCTTGGGCGGTGCCGTGGAGGCACATGGACCGCGGAATCCTGGCGATTGCGAGGTGCCGAGGTGGAGGTGCTCGTGAGCTGTGACTACCTCCATTTGTAATGATAAAGGCCTTGTTTAGTTTCCAAAAAAATTTGCAAAATTTTTCAGATTCCCCGTCACATCAAATCTTTAGAAGTATACATGGAGTATTAAATATAGACGAAAATAAAAACTAATTACACAGTTTGGTCGGAATTTACGAGACGAATCTTTTGAGCCTAGTTAGTTCATGATTGGACAATCTTTGTCAAATACAAACGAAAGTGCTACTATTCCTATTTTGCAAAATTTTTTTGGAACTAAACAAAACAAAACCCGGGTGCTGCTGCATGGCTCCAAAACAATCGAGCAGCCTTTAGCTTTTTCCCTGAAACAAACAAAATGATCCCCTGTTTCAAAGTGTAGAGTAAAATGAAATCACCAGTTCTTAAATTTGGTTCGGATCGGATGCCATCTAGTCTATAGGTTCTAAATTTTTCAAAATACACATTCAGGCACCTAAAATTACTAACTGTGTCCTGTGGGATTCAAATTATCATGACTTGCATTCAAAAATGTGTATTTTTCAAAATACACATTCAGGCACCTAAAATTATCATAACGTGGTTCCCACCAAAAAAAAGGCGATGATCCCAACTTCGCCCCATCTCTCCACACGACCGCACCTTTTACTGATTGGGGTATAGAATCTGATGCCATGTCGACATGAATGATTGACATACGGTTCATTGTTATAAAGATACGTGTCCATCCACCACCGATCGCTCGAGTCTTGACGCTGCCTCCAGCGATGAAGTCCGACTGCTTCTTTCAGCAAAAAAAAAAAAAAAGCTGATCAAGAAAATAGAAAATGCTCAACCTGTGTGCTTGTTTAGTGGTTTTGTATGGTTCATTTGACTGATCACGTATATTGTGATGTCCATCATCGCTGAGTCCATAAAAGATAACCGACTAAAACTCACCCATTTTACCTTTTGATCAAGGCAATTTGTTTTTATTGCATGACCAATTTCATTGACGAATAACATAGCCAACTCATTTTCTCTGTGTCTATTGATATATATTCCATAGCTGGAAATACTCTGTGTGGTCTAGGCTGCTGGTATTTTCTGTTGTTTTTTTTTTCAAGTGAAAAATTCATACATGATAACTTCATCCTGTAAAAACAGATTTGGTAGAGTGCCTATTGGAACAAATAGGACAGCTACAAAGACATACCATATTCTATCCAAATTCAATAGGCCAGTTGTATCTACAAAATGCACAAGAAATATCTGCTTTGAGCCCCTGCCACCCTTTTGGCAAATTGTTTGGAGATGTGCTTATGTGGAACTTGTTTGAGCTATGGTCCCACACTCCCACTTAGCTGTATGCAGTGCTTCAGTGGCAGTGGCAGTGGCAGCGACAGCTACTGTTTTTACAACGATGCAGTTGCATCATTATTTCAATGTTGATGGCATGCCAGCAGCAACAGAAAATTCTAGTCCATCGAATAAAACGTGCAATCCTAAATCTGATGTTGCATGGGGAAAAATTCTTATAAAACGGTATAAGCACTCCCCATCTTGAACCTGAAAATGTGCAATAATCTCAAAACGCAGCGCATTTCCTATGGACCATTTCATAGTGCTCCAGGCCTCTAAATGACTAACCCAAGCAGTTGAAAGCAAACAGCTCATGCTTAGTGCAATTCAATGGCATAAACAAACTGACCTGTATATCACACCGGCCATGCCTGCCCAACGGAAGTCCATACCAAGATCCACTTAACCACAAAGACAGACCATATAATCCATAATTCCACAACACATAGGCACATTGTGATAGTAGAATTAGGTCATTCGGCTATTGTTAAGAAACAGTTGAAAACAGAACAGCTCATAGCTACATCCAGAGGACTAGCTCACTGATCAGAAAAGACCGAAATAGTACTCCAGTGATAAGAGACATGCCAAGCAAGGATCATGCCAAAAGTCTCGAGCCATGGCAAATGCTTAAAAAGTAACACCAACTACGTCAAGGATGAGCCTACTCTGTCACATCAACGGTAACTTGTTACAGCAAACCTAGTCCCTTCACCGAAGCAGCCAGATCACTTGCCCCTTAGCTTTTCAAGGTCAGGGAGATCTGCAAACAAGCAAAGCTGTTAGAACATGAAGCATAGGTGGTTGTCAGTTTGTTTACTAGGCACGTATAGTATGGAGTCTTGGTGTAGTAAGTCAGTAAAGTAAAGTTTGAATAGCTTTATTCTTTAACTCTAAAAGTTCCCATAGGCACTGAAAGATAACTTCAAATTTTCATTAACATATTAAACACAGATGGCCTGCTATTGCTACCATGCAGAACAATAGAAGATAAAAAAGAACAGTGGTATGAATAAGAAAACCAGTAGAGTCTGAAAAGAATACAAATGTCCAATTGAAATGGAAGCTTTGAATTAGCTTCTATATTTCAGATGGGCAAGGCATGCATTTTAAGCCTAGGGCCTAGTCGGTAGACTTTATGAGTGATAATCTTGTACACTGACCATCTGGCTTAAAATTTATATCAAAAGGGAGCAAGAGTGAGCAAGAGGTGGAGAGTAAAAGATGGGCACTCACAAAGCATCCCATCGTCATCATCACTTTCATCTCCTTCATTTGCCTGCAACAATGTGAAGATAGCAATGAGTATTTCAAGCAGTCATACAAGTGCTATATTCAAACCAACAAAAAAATATTGTTTCATATACCTCATCAAAGCCATCATCTGAATCTCCAGAGACCTCTGCAAGAAATTGCTTGTCAGGTACGAATGGATAGACAAAGAATGCAACATTTGTAACTAATGTCCAGATATAAAAGTGAAAAAAAAAACTAGAGCTGCAATATACAAGAGTGTGCTCTAGCCACTGAAATAAAGGCATAATAACAGTAATACAGCAGTTATGTAGCCATATATTTAACATTAGCTGCCACTACTTGAGAAGAATGGAACATTTAAAACTGAATTAGTTGTCACCAAAATGCTTGTCTATTGTCATGTAATACATCAGTGCCTAAGCAAACTGAGAATATGTACTACAGACTTGATCCTTAGACACGATGTATTGTCAACCATAGCATTAATGTGATAAAATCAGGATCTGTCAGAACTGGATACTAGTAGAAATGTAAAAGAATCTAAAATAAATTATAGTCGCTTGTTAACAAAATCAAACTAGTTTAAAATGAAGACTTCATAGTCACCCCCACAACAAATCCATGTTCCACCAAAAGAATACACATTTCATCAATTTAAACTACTGAATTCCAACCTGGCTTTCTTCTACTGAATTCCAACCTGGCTTTCCTTTTTACGACCCTTTATTCATAGTGAATTCAGAATGACTCTAGACCAAAAACAATCGCATACATCTGGGGATGTATATCATTAGCACATACCAGACTCTTCATCCTCATCACACCATTTGTTCCAGTCAACTTTGATGTATGGATGTTTTTTCTCTGACTTCAGCAAGCGCTTCCACCAACCTTTCTTTTCTTTCTGGATTGAACAGATTATGTTTCGCAAGCCCATATTTGTCTTCGTTTTACTTCCCTATAGACCAAGCAAAATTATGGTAAGCCCATTAACCATTCAAATAAGAAATTGGTGCTATCTTTGACCAATACTGTATGGGAAATTATGCAGCAGCAAGCAACTCTAAAGATAAGCATCTAATTTCATTACTCATTTGTTGAAATTGAGCCCGTATTGAAATCCAGGACATCAACCAACAATTACTTTTTTTAAAAAACAACATCAAACAACAATTACTTACCTCTGGCAGTACTGAACCAAAAAGCTCCAAAGTGAAGCTAAACGGTTCCCCATGGGCAACAGCAGACAAGGTAAAGAGGCCCTTAGCATCAGTCTTCAACACAACATCTTTCGCATCTGGCAGTGAGATAGTCAAGTAAATCTTCTCGGAGCGCTGAGCCCACAAAACCTCAGGTTGGCGGCTGCATTCCAAAGAAATGGCGTAGTCACAGTAAATCAATTACACTTTGATTAGAACGGATACGAGTACAAATAGCTCAAGTTAGGGTTCGGGTGCACAATTTTGCACAGCAGAGAGGGAAGAGATGGAGCAGGCATACCCGGTGTGCTGGGTTCCCGTCGTCGGCAAAGCGCCCGACGAAGACATGGGCACCTGGCCGTAGGGCGGCGGCGTTTGACCTAGTTGTCGGTTGTCGCGCACGCGAGGTGAAGTGAGAAGAAAAACAGAATTTTTTTAGAGGAAACAACTAAAATATAAGATTGACAAACAGGTATCGGGTGTGAACATAGGACAAGAGTTCTTCCGGGGCTTACAGCTTTGCTTCTTCGCGCCCGCTACTGGGCCGATTTCAGTAAGTGCACGCGCCTGACTAGGCTAGTTCATTAGAGAAAGCGGCCCATTAAACTGGCTCGGTCTATCTCCATTTTTCTTTCTTTTTTTCCTTCTTTAGCCATGACACTTGGTTCTTTTTTTTTCTGTTTTTATTTTGTTTCTAACTTTTTTCATTATCATAACTCATCGCTAATAGTTATATATATTTGTTCGGATCCACTAATGAAGAAATTTTCCTTTTTGATCCCTAGCCTAGCGTACAATTTGTCATTGGTCTATTTTAAATCGTGTTCTGGTTGATTTTTATAACCTTTATATCTTAGAGTATCATTAAATCAACGTGAAGTCAAACCAAGTGAAGCTTTTTGATAATTATTAGAGATATATGATTTTAATATGGTTACTGAGAAAAATTATTTGATTTCAAATATGGATAGAGCTAAGGTTCACATAGTATGGGAAGATGAGATGAAGGAATATACTAAGTTGGGGTCTTTGAGAGACTAAGAGGAGACGAAGGACAAGTGGTGGCATGTAGTATACATATGCTGCACTATCCAGATGGATCCAACATGTATTGATTTGATAAGCATCTGGTGCTCGAGAATACCTAAGACACCTAAACCCATGTTTTAACTTAGTGGGCAGAGTTTGCGAAAACTAGGGCGGTCCTGTTTTCCTAGAAATTTTGAGATGTTCTCTGAGTGAGGATTTTTAAATTTTGGGATGCTCAGAAATTCCAAGGCCTAGGAAGACTTTATCTCTAACGGCTAGTAGGTCTAGAAATCAAGTGACCCGGCCTGTAAAACCAAGTTATCCAGTTTTTATCGACTAGTGTAACGACTAGTTTTTTTTGGAATGAGTATTTATACCTCTCGTCATCTCTTTATTGGGTTGTTGGTTCCTGACATACTTGAACTATTTCCTTGTGAGAACTCTCCTCGACCCACTCTACATGAGATTGTGTAATTCTTTCTATACCTAAGCGTTGGGTTAAAAGAGATTAATTTACTAATCCAAGAGAGCAAACCAAAATCTTGAGCACTTGTAGTAAGTCAATAATCTTGTGAAGCATTGTTACTCTCGATGGTCAAGCCGCGTAGATGGCTAGGCGTAATCTGGTGAGCTTCCGATCTTGTCAAAAGCCATAGGAAAGTATGTGAGGGATTCGATCCTGCCACTAAAAAGAAAAAGATCAAACTATTGAAATAGGGAAAGTGGTTGGAAGACACTTGACTAGCTTTGACATTTAGTGGTTGCTCGTGTCTTCCTCAACGAAGACATGGTTTAAGTTGAAACCTCAGTAAATCAATTATCGTGTCTCCTTTGTGTTCTGAATAAGGTAATCTAGTTTTAACTAATAACAACAATTGTGAAGTTTTATTTTTTTAGAATTTTAAAATTTTTTGAGGAGAGCACTGACTTTATTTATTCATTAAGATAAGAATTACAAACTCTACCCAGGTGCTTAAAAAATAAATATGTCTGTCCATCGATAAATTTATAGAGCTTCTAGCTAATATATAGGCGTCAAAATCCGCTCTAGCGGAACTCCTTCTAAGATTTATCTCCCGGACAATTGATCCATTTCTGCTGAACCCCTTGTCTAGTAAACTCCTCACCGCATTGTACAGTCAGTCACAACTCTCTGGCCAACGCGAGATCTTCACGGTCTGAGTGCCCTTGCCGTCACTTGGATAGACACCCCCTAAGTACTCCCTCCATCTCTAAAAAAATCAATTACCGTAACACTTTAGTTTGTATTTGCAAGACAAATCTTTTGAGCCTAATTAATTCATAATTAGACAATAATTATTAAATACAAACAAAAATACTATAATAGTCAAAACTAAAAAAATTTGCGAACAAAATAAGGCCTTACCCGCACTTGATGGCAATGCCTTCGAGAGGAAGGCAGTTACAAAATCAACATCCCAGCGGCTTTCCAATCGGAACCTGCCACATGTTACCGTCCACGTCACAGCCCCGCTGGCGTCCCACCTCAAAATCGCTATCCCATCCTTCAAAATTGAAATTCATATTGTGAAAAACAAAACAATATAGAGGGGGGAACAAGAAAAAGGTAGAAACCCCCCTTTCCTTCCTCTTCGATCCCGACGACGCCGAGCGGGGGGCGGCGATGGAATACTCAGGCGGCGGCGCGACGCTGTCGGAGATGTACCAGAGCGCGCGGCGGCTGCTACTCTCGGCGCGCGACGGCGTGGCCCGCGTCGAGCGCCTCGCCTCGGCGCCCACTTCGTCCTCCTACTCCTCGGCGCCGCTCGTCGGTGGCGGCGCTGCGGGGGACCCCGCGGTCGCTGAGGAGGTGCGGCGAGAGGTGGCGCAGATCCAGGGGCTGTGCGCGCAGATGGACCGGCTCTGGCGATCCATCCCCGCCAAGGGCCAGCGGGACCTCTGGAAGAGGTGAGGATCCTCCTCAGATCCCTGATTCCTTCTAGCTGCTCGGTTACAATTGGTTGTGCCGATCTTTAGTTGGTAATGAGATGAGAGATCTCGCACAGCTTGCGCCGCAGACCATAGCTTTATCTTAGCAAATTTTGTCGTGAACTCGTGATATTTGCCAGTTCAGTCGGTAGGACGTGAAATTTGTGTCAAGGAGCCAAGGAGTAACCGAACTAAATTAACCATGGCACTGGGAATTTGCTTGTGAGTGTGTGGCTGGTAGAGTATTTCTCGGTATTCTGCTCTTAGACTTTCGTTCTGCTTATAAGTTTGTGGCATGCATGGATAAGCATCAATGAAGCAATTTGGTAGAGTATCTCTCGGTTTTCTGCTGTTAGACTTTTGTTCAGCTTATAAGTTTTTGGCATGCATGGATAAGCATCAATGAATCAATTCGCATGTTGAATTCATTTTTAGCATGCCAAGTTTACTGTTTTCGTTGTCTGACCATTAACTAGTTAGTTTTGCCATTATGATCAGTCTCAATTTTGTTTCCGCATAGTTCGCTTGTCTTATAAGCCATACTTTTTCTACCACGTGTTGAGAGGTTCTGAAAAGTCATGGCTGAAAATACTCTTCGCGACCTATTATGAGAGGAAAACACTGCTGGCTGGTAGAAAAAGTATGGCTTATAAGACAATTCTTTATTCATGAGCCAAAAAGTTGAGGTGGACTTGCTTTGTGAGTATGTAGGCCCGTTTTGTACAGCTCTTAATGGCTCCAGCTCTGGCTGATGTGATATTGTAGCTACACCGTTGAAGCTGTTTTCCTCTCTCCTTCTCAAAACAATGGGCAGCCAGTAAGGCCACGTTTTATGTCTCCTCCAGTTACTATAGCGTGGAGCCAGAGCAAGAGAGAGCCATGTTCCAAGAACATGCTGTTTGTTTCTCTGCAGAACTTATTGGGTCTCATTCTAAATACCGAGTAAGAAGTACATATGTATGAAATTAATGGTATAAAGTCAGCTATTTTGCACTTAACGCTAGTATGAATAGTGCAAACTGAAGCTTCCCTTAGAATTAACTAGGAGTCTAGGACTAGCAATACTCCGCAGTACAGGTGCGCATGGCAGTATAGAAAATTATGTGTTGTTATTTGATTCTTTCACATGTTAATCAGTAAGCGGAAATATTTCGATGCACTTCGATTTACTAGTAAAGTTAGCAGTTCTCACAAGAATTGGAACAAGCAACTATGCAAACATGCACTTAGGATCTTCATTTCCTACTCGTTATTCCTAATTGATTAGCAGTTCTTATCTTTGTGTATTTACTTATTCACCTTCAGGGTGCAATCAAATGATGTAACCATGCACAAATACATCATTCATTCCCTGGAGATGTTATTAACCATTTAGCCCTTGATTGCAAATAGAGCCAATTGACCTTGAATTGCATGTGGGTGATTGTCCCTTTACCAGATCTTGTACTCCCTCCATTCCAAATGGCCTTTTAAGATACATTGCTTTTACTATGTATCTAGACATAGTGTATATCTAAGCACATAGCAAAAACTATGTATTTACAAAAGTCAAAACATCTTACAATTTGGAATGGAGGGAGTAGTACTTTAAATAATTTGGCATATGACTTGAACACATTGAAGCACAGGAATCTGTTCTTTCTTGTATCTGTTTCTTGAAGCAGACTCTTACCTTTTAGGTTAACAATTTCTGGTTCCACGGGTAATAGGTATAGATAACAGTTTATGGCCCTCTGTCGTTTAGTTCGAGAGGTTTCAGTAGCACTAGTAACTTCTAGGATCTATATGAAACTGATATGCTTAGGTCTGTAAGACTCGTGCTTTACAATGCTGCATGGATCGTCCAAATTGTTCATAGTGTTGGCCTTGAAATTCGTGAAAAAACAGTGTTATTGTCATGAAAGTTCTCCATAAGCCATTAAAATTCTTGTGGGAGAACATGATCTCTGCACTCTCTAGTGCAACCTGTCCACTTCCTCAAACCTAAAAAGCCCAAGTGTCATTAGGCTGGATGCTGGCACGCATCATGCTGTTTGCTGTGTGGACATGTGATCTTTTTTTAGAGAGCCATTTCACGTGGTGGATATCACAGAAATGCTTTTGTATATGCTTTAGGCTGTGAGTTCCACTTCAATGTAGAAAGTCCATAGCTTGTGTGGGCTAGGAATAGGAGCTATGTTGGTGGAGTGTTAAGTTTATGACACATTATTTTTTGTGTCTTTGCAGAAAAGTGGAGCAGCTGTCTGAAGAGGTTGATTCATTGAAGGAAACCCTTGACAAGCATTCTTTGCGTCAGAAAAAACGAATTCTGGAAGCAAAAGAAAGGGCTGAGCTATTTGAGAGAGCTGTAATAATTCCTTTGAGCAATAATATGGTCTTTTTCTTCCCCCATATGATCTCATTGTTTAGTTAAAGAACTGAAATTTTGTTGATGCAGAATGGTGAATCTTCACATGTCCTCCGAATATTTGACGACGAAGCCCAAGCGAAGCAATCAGCTCGTAACTCCTCAAGAATGCTTGAAGAAGCTTATGAGACAGGAGTGGCTATCCTTCACAAGTACGCTGACCAGAGGGATCGACTGAAGGTAACACACAGTGTCCATTCACGATAGAGCATCAGTTTGAAGTTGAACTGTGGACAGAAGATTACTGAATATGATCAATCCTAATGGCTCTTAATGGCCTAATAACTTGTCCTGCTAATAGCCATCGTCACTGCATTGCAGAGTGCTCAAAGGAAAGCTTTGGATGTCCTGAACACTGTTGGTCTATCGAACTCTGTTTTGAAGCTAATCGAGAGGCGGCACCGTGTGGACAAGTGGATCGCGTATGCTGGTATGATCATCACCGTAGTGGTGATGATTGCGTTTTGGCGGTTAACGCATTAGTGCTTGGGCTGTGTTTGTTGCATATTTCTATCCGAGATATGATATGTACAATGTGCAAATGTGGGAAACAGGGTAGATTCAGATGGTGCAAAATTTTTCGCTGGCAGTTATGTTTGCCTCGCCGGTCCTTCGCACGCATGGTTGATGGCGTCATATGTAAAAGCAGTTCCTTCACGGCATAGTTACAAATCCAATGCCGGCCCCCCAACTGGGTTAAATATTCAAATTCCTTTGTATGCATGCCGCTGTGTAGTCTATTGTTACGACTTTCATGTAAGTACAGAAGCTTTTGCGGGATACACAAGAGAAATGGCGCTGTATTATTTCAGTACGAAATATTGTATTCGTAGCTCATGAATGGGAACGTGCTCATCTGAATACATGTGAACTATAGGAATGAAATAGCATCTCAGTAGCATAACTCTATCAAGCCTGCAGTTGAATGACACAAAATACGGCAAACCTGTGAGACGGGCAAACCTGTGAGACGTGAAGTTTCAGATGTAACTGAAGAAAATATTTGTATGTGAGACGTGAAGTTTCAGATGTAACTGAAGAAAATATTTTTAACTAGCGCATATGTTCCTGGTTTGGGACGATGGTTTTTTAGTCTTTCACCACCAACAGGGAGACATATTGAGGTTATTAGGTTAAAAAAGCAGCCAGTCCACTTTTTATTCTGGACTGATTCATGGTTGGAATCCAAACCCTTATTTTCTTTTATGTATGTGATGATAAGAACATTACTGTAAGAGGATTCATTGAGAAACAGGGGTTGATCTCATTCAAGAGATGGTTGCCACCTTTCTTGAATGATCAATGACAATGAGTACGATCCAAGGCTCTGATCAGCAACCATATAGAGATCAGTTGTCATTCTCACTTCCCAATGCACTGTTCTCTTCTCTCAATACACCTATTTCTTTTTACAATACATCTCTATCTCTATTTCTTTCTTTCTATCTCATTATTTCTTAGTTTTTGTGCACCACATGTTTTCATTCATTCTTAATTTCCATGTCAAAATCTAAAACGTCAAATACTTTGGGAGAGAGGGGGTAGTTATTATATGGTTAGCACTTTATTTTGATGGATTGACAAGGTAATAGGTTTCATACAAAGCAGGGGCTCAAACGTAATGGAACTAAACATAAACTAAAGCTTAAAATGATAATTTAAATAAATAATGATTAAGACACTAGCTATAAAAGACTGGTAACAAGAAGAAATAAGATAAAATAACTAGATAAAGTATTCTTTTTAAAAAAGTGCTGGATTTGTTAGTTGGATGGTCATGTATATTTTGGTTTTCCAGTTCGATATATAACTAGAATCGGACTCGACAATGGTAGTTAGTAAGAAATGGACCTTTTCTTTCCTGTTATGACTGTAATAGAAATGAGGTTCCTTGAGCCTTGTCCAAGAAAAAAGTAAGAGAATAAGGCTATGGAGTTTCATCCGACTTTCATTAGTATGTAATATTAGGTTGTGATATAAGCATTTTTTATGATATGACAATATTTTTAAAAAGAGAGGCAAATTGGGTTCCGTGTAGATAAAATTCTCTTGGTTCAGTTTTCAACTCTAGATGAGTCATGAATTTAAATGTCTATGAAACAATAAAATGAAACCATGCATTAAGAGTAGTTGCTTTTATCCATATTTTGTTTCGCTGATAAGTCATGGCAGAAAATATTGTTGACGATTTATTGTGAGAAAAAAACACTGCTGAATGGTTGGCTGAAATATTTATTGCTGGCACATTTTTTAAGGACAACTTTGAGTACATTTTCTCTATAATCATTTGCTAAACAAACAAAAATTTGTATTGATTGGTTGACTTCGTCGGTTGTGTGTTATCTTTGTGTGTAGGTGGGTTGCTTAGAGTTAATAATCATATATGTTGCCATGTTTAGATTTTTCATGGGTTTTGTTCTTTTATGAAATCGTGGGACTAAAGTTTTTAGACCTAATGTAAACAAAAACAATTTTTCTTTTTTTATTTGATGAACAAAGCTCCTGTCACTAGCCCTGTTTAGATACTCTAACTAAGTTAGAGGTTAGAATTATTTTCTAGCTTATGACTAGCCCTCAACTAACTCTAGCCAAAGAGGTGTTTGGATGCAAGTGTTAGATTGACAATAAATGTACTTTCTCAATCATTTGGCTCCTTTCCAGCCGAATTTTATGTGGGAGACTATTGTGTGGCCTCCCCCCGCTCACGGCTCCGGCTTGGGGTGGGTGATAGGGAGGGAGGCTGGAGCCCCTCACGCAGCCAGAGAGGAGCTTTTCGCCGTCGTCCTAGAGAATGGCTCCGTAGAGCCCAAGCCCCGAGAACCCCTCTGCCGCTGGCGCTTGCAAGTTGAGGTTGAGATGCGTGACTCTAGGGCCGCACGGTTGGGAGCGCCACGTGTCGAAGCCATCTCCGTCCATCGACGAGAGGCGGCGGCAAGGCAGGCTTATGGCGGCAGCGCTAGTTCCCAAGAGGCGATGGCGTAGTTGCGGGTTTGCCGCGTGTGGGGATCGGAAGAGTAACCGGTCGCGTTACAGGAGCCGATCCCGCACGGCAAAAACAACGCTTTTCCTATGCGCCCCACCTCAAATAGCCCAAATAAGCACCTCTTTGGGGGATAGTTTTTTTAGATAGGTTAGATGGAAATAACCTCAATCTAATTCTCATATTTAGATACTTTAAAAAGCTATTTGAGACTTAAATAGCTAAATCTAACTCTAACCATGGATCCAAACAGTGCCACTGTGTTGAAAAAAAAAAACAAGGCAAGAAGCACAAACCATGCTGGTCGGTAGCGTTCACATGGCGAGCGGACAGGCAACCGAGTCATTTGCTTCCGCCGCCGCTCGTCCGGTCCCTCACTCCCCCTCTCTAGTCTCTACAGTCTCCACATCGCACCAGCTGGGCGCGTCCTGCCTGTCGATCCAGTCATTGGGTCCGCCAAGCGGTTTCCCCGCGAAAACGCGGGCGGCCGCCCCGGCGAGCAGAGCGTGAGCGACCAACCAGACCTTCCTTCCTTCCCGCCTCGTCCAGTCGCCCGTCCTGCCGCCTGCCTGCGACACGAGGCCACGGACCACGGTTCCGTGAAAAATCCACCGGTGGTATCACCTGCACCGCGCCGCGTCGTCGTGGACCTCCAGCCACGCC
>Ga0182004_10000220_pt1 | contig 29865 bp, 24 predicted proteins | sample Sormic07211540_1_FD_120479 | JGI IMG/M metagenome (GOLD analysis project Ga0182004, IMG submission 120479) | Endophyte microbial communities from Sorghum bicolor roots, Mead, Nebraska, USA - 072115-40_1 MetaG | ecosystem: Host-associated > Plants > Roots > Unclassified | place: USA: Nebraska...
AGTAATTTTATTTTTTTATTTTTATTTTCTATATATATGTGGTATTTATTTAATATATATTTAGTGTTCTATGTTGTGTTATGTCATGTTTACGTAGTATATATGTGATATTCTATAATGTTTTCTACGGTGTTTACCTGGTATACATGTAATCTATAATAGATGTGATGTTCTATAATATATTTAATGATGTTTACGATATTTGAAAAGTAACTCTTTGACATTATTTGAAATTTTTCTCCATTTTGTGTTTTTATTTTTTCTTATGCTTTTTACTCTAGATTTTTTTAATTTTTTTTATCTATGTCATGTATTTATGTATTTTTATGTATATTGTAATATCAGTTTCATAAACCTAAAACCAAAATACTATTATTCTAAATCGATAACATTTTTTTACAAAGATAAAACATTGTCTATTGAACCTAAAATATTGTTTCCACTTAATAAAAGAAAATATGTTATCTTTATAAGATAAATATTCATTAATAAAATTTTATCTAAATATATCCATGTGTGATTTTGTTTTGAAGGATTTGTTATAAGAAATTTAATTGTGCAATCAGAATTTAATTTATATCTCTAGTTTAGGAGTTATGACTTTTTTGAATTCGCTATAACAATTTTGCATGTATAGGTGAGTAGGGCCTAGGTTGATGGGATAGTGTGTCATCGCGCAGTAAAAAAGACCACCAAAAGGATGGAAGTTGTGGATGGGTCATCTCCATAATTTTTAGTTGTAGAGATAAATATTCATTAATAAAATTTTATCTAAATATATCCACGTATGATCTTGTTTTGAAGGATTTGTTATGAGAAAATTAATGGTGCAATCGGAATTTAATTTATATCTTCGGTTTTAAAAGTTATGACTTTTTTAAATTCGTTAAAACAATTTTGCATGCATGGGTGAGTGGGGCCTAGGTTGATGGGATAGCCTATCATGACTAAAAGGGATGAGAGTTGTGGCTTCACCATAGTTGTGGTAGATGGGTCTTTTTCATAATTTTTAGTTGTAGAGATTGATACACTATACAGCCTACTCCTACATTTCTATTGTTCCATTTGCCGGTAGTTATAGCCTCAAGCTAGTCATCTAGCTTTTTTTTTAGTTAGTACGTATAATTTAGGCTATATATGTTCTATATAGGCCTGATAGAAGGCTGAAAGAAAGAAAAAAAAAACTTAATTAGTCGTCCTACTAGGTAGAGTCCCCTGAATGATGACGGTGGACGGACCGGGGAGGTGAGCTGTGTGGCTGGCCGCTGCTCCCAACCACTGGACTGGACACATTACGGGGTTTGTTCGTCCTAGATTCTTTGTCCGTCTCCATTGTTGGTTCCACCACCATTCCACGGCCGGCATGCCTGCATACCGCCACACCCTACAGTTCTTGTACAACGGACGGACGGCCGCCAGCCCAAGCTCTCTCTGCTCCGTGGACCGACGAGGACCACCAGGGGGCCCACCGTCCAGGCCTGTGGTCACCAGCTGGAGCTCGATATTTTCCGCTCGCTTAACAGCTGTCTCTCTTCGTGGCCACCCCAGGATTTTATTTTGGGACACCCGGCACCATGCATCCATATGAATGGACTGCCGTTAGGTTTTTGGAACTCTTTCTTGCGCGCCTACCCTCTCTTGGTTTCTCTATGGACGTGTCATGACACGTCGTGGACACGGTGAAAAAAAAACTCATTTCAGCGTAGGGGAATAATAGGTGGATCATTATCAATCGCCAGTTGCCGTCTGTGGTCTGACCTTTTAATTACGTACCATCTTATTATTATATTATTATTGTTATGTGAGGCATCGATGTAGTGCTGTAGCATTTTCATGCAAATGGGATTTATAGTTTAGAAAAAATATATAGATTGGAGAGCTAAGGACGTTTCGTGTGTGCTTACTGCTTAGTGCTTGCGTACACGCTTTCTGGATACTCACTGATAAAAGAATCAGAAAGGTATACGATCGTACTTCATTGATTAATAAAAAATATAGATACATAAAACTATTATATATTCTATCTTAGTGTGTTTACCATCCGACTTTCTCATTCTTATTTTTATTTTTATGACAAAATAAAAAAACTCTCTAATAGTTTAGGATCCTCCCTTCCTATCTTTCTTGACCTCGTAAAAATTTATTCCGAGTGCGCATATATGCACGTGGCTTAGGAGCGCGCATCCGGAGTTTTCCGGTCTATCTAGTAAATAGGAAAAAAGACAGGGTTCAAGGTGAGAAAAACACATAAGAGAAAGATTTGTCGGAAGGGTTTAAATGCATAATAAACAAATTCAGGTTCCTAGTACAAAATATGAGACCATGTCATAGAAAAAAGTGCCAGAGAAAAAAACTTTTAAAATAGAAATATAGGAAACTCTTGGAGATGACTTTTTTTTCCTCATACTAATTTAAGAGTTGGCAAACACTATATTTTAGAGAACAAAATATGAAGATCTCAACATACTCTTAGAAAGACGCCATCGCACACTATGCTTTTTAAGAACCAACCTTGGAGAAATACACTTCTTTTTTGTTGGCACTCTGCACCGTGAATTCACTCTTTTCAGAACGAACTTCGCAATACTATACTACCTCCACTATCATATTGTTGTTTCATATCACAAAAACACACATTTAAAAGCCTAAAATATGTAGTCAATCATGCAAATAGCAGATGGCATAAATGCCATGCGTGACTCGTTAATCTTATACCATCAAACATAAACTACTCCCTCCATTCGAAATGTAAGGCCATGTTTAAAATATGAAAAAATTTCTTTATTCATGTGTTTTTCTATGATTGTTTTGAAATTTTCATGTGATCTTTTTCTTAAAGAAACAACTGCGTCCCAAAAACATTGTGGCTAAAGTGTTTTTGGTTTTGTGTTTAGTTAAGCTTCTTTTACTTTATTCACTATCAACACATATTTTCAAGGTGTGTTTCACTAGTATAGGAAATACCTTTACTGACGGAAGACGGTATTTTTTATATTTCTACTGGCGCTTTTTATCTACTGCTAGTGTGGAAGACCAGTAAAGAACAGCAAACTTCCATTGTGAAAGGTCAGGAACAGCCACTATAAATATTTACACTGCATATACCGTAACATTTTCACGAGAAATACGCGCATATGCTTCTCTGGAATCGAGCTCAGAACCTTAGTTCTCGTGTGTCACACCTCTTATCATTGCACCTTAAAGTCATCTATGACTTAACACATAAATATACCTTTAGTATTCACTGTACCAAATTTTAAAATGGAGACTTGAAGCCCTAAACAGATTTATGAAAAACGTCTTAACTACAAAGTTTGAAAGCTCGTTGAGATCTACAATTTTGATTTTAATCGTTTTTCCAACCATTGAAATAATTAATTAATCTTAAAACATAATTTACGAGCCCTAAATGATTTCAAATGAAAAAGTATTCAACTATATAGTCGTAGACCTTTTCGAATACTATAACTTATGTTTAGACCATTTCTCCATCCGAGGGCCTTTTTTAAAAAATAAAATAAAATAAAATTATTTACAGTTGCACTAGGTTAAGAAAACCACCAGCTGACGGTAGACTTAAGAAAACAGCTGGTTTATAGCCATGGGCTCAAATTACATTTCTACTAGCGTCTATGTATTATGAACCATTAGTGAAAAAATCACAAAAGCTAACAAAAATCAATTTTGTACTAGTGCTCATAAAACTAATTTGATATTGTAAGTCATCTTGATTCAATCGTTGGTGTGGCGTACTAAGCTACACTATGCTATCGTGTCTTTAATGTGTGACACACAAGAGTACAATGTGTTATTTTTTTCATTGTGCGTACTGTATATATAGTACGTATACAGTAGCAGCTTTACGCATGGACTAGTTGATTAGTACTAGTTCGGTGGAAAGGAACAATCAAACTTTTTAGCTCATAATACATCACCGCAAGGCCCCCTATTGTATGAACGTGAAACTTCAGAAAAGCTAACGGGTCTATATGTCTGTCGGAACAGCAAACTTATTAGGAGAGTGTACTTTAAATGTCGGTGTACGTGGAACGAAGAAAGCTCAAATTTCTCCACGAGACAAGGCATACGAAAGTGAGCCAGGGCAAATATAATATTTATGCACGTTCTTCAGCACTTATCCTTAATAATCTTTAATGTCCATCAGTGGTGGATCTTATCTTCGATAATAATGCGTGACGAGGGTACAGAATGGCGTTATTAATGCATGACGATTTCTTGGATTTTGCATCTTTACAGAACACAAAAGGGAAGATTTATGCAACCTCTCCTAGAAAGCAATATAATTAAACCACATGCATTCCTCGGGAAAAAAAAATAACCCACATGCATGTGCTTCAACTAATGTTGAACAAATAGAAAAGACAATGTACTTTGCGTAGTACACTAACCTTGCGAGGTGTAGCGAAGCAACGTGCACCAGGGTTCAAAATTTAGGCAAAACTTCACCGAAATTTACGAATTTCAGTAATTTCAATGATGGCCAAAAGAAAAGTCTAAAGTTTTGTAATATACTAATACGAGTGATGCTAGATAATTAATGTCAATAACGACTCTAATCCGTTGTCACCTACTCCCTCTATCCTGTAACATAGTGTATCCTAAGAATTCTAAGACAAATTAAGAAATAACATAAAAGACACATGTGCTCTCACTTTATTTCTTAATTAGATAAAATCATCAACTTGATTAACGGTGATTGGTTGATAAATAAAAAGCATTTAATACAAAATTGAGTTTTGTCCTCTATAATGTATTATATTTGAAAACTAATTTTGAATGGTAGAATGAACTATATTACATGATGGAGGAATTATGTCCTTCATTTTAGCTATTGACCTCTACAACGCATAATCAAATTGGCAACATATGCTGATATCTAAAACCGATGTTTCCGAAGGCAACAAACTTGGGATGTCCCCTTATTGTAGATGATGCAGCCATCTTTTCCAATGCATTGGCTGCTGAATTATCTACACATAAAAAAAAAATCCTCCTCGCGTGTCACAATTTATATGACCAAAACAGAGATTTTCTCGATTCAAATGGAAGCAATTAATAGCAGTCCAACCACTCTTACAAAACTTTCTACCACTTTAGGCCTTGTTTACTTCTACCCAAAAACTTAAAATTTTTTCAAGATTCCCCGTCACATCAAATCTTTAGACGCAGCATGAAGTATGAAATATAAACAAAAATAAAAACTAATTGCACAGTTTAGTCGAAATTCACGAGACGAATCTTTTGAGCCTAGTTAGTCCATAATTGGACAATAATTACCACAAACAAACGAAAGTGCTACAGTGTCGCAAAATTTTTCACTTCATCAACTAAACACGGCCAACTTCAAGGCAAAATCTCAGCGTTTCCAGAGAACTATCTTGGTTTATCTCTTCAAACAGCTTTGACTACTGTAACACTTTTGTTTGTATTTGATAATTATTATCCAATCATAGATTAACTAAGCTTAAAAATGTGTCTTCTAAATTACAGGTAACCTGTGTAATTAGTTTTTATTTTTATCTATATTTAATGTTCTATACATACGTTTAAAAGATTCGATGTAACGAAAAATTTTGAAAATTTTTTAAAACTAAACTAGGTCTAAGGAAAATCATGGTGCAACCCTTGATTGACAAGGCTGGTAGTCGTTGATTCCTAGGATGTAAAGGAAAAATGCTGACAACACCGGGGCAAGAAACCTTGGTAAAGATTTTGTACCATCACAACGTATCTATCATCGCATGGTTTTCTTGGCTAAAAATGGTTGATTAAATAATTCAATAGCATTGGAAGGAGTTTCCTTTGGCATGGAGAAGAATTGGAGAAAGTCAGTGGTCGACATTGATCACTTATTAATTGACCAACAACTTGTTTTCTGAAGAGTGTTGAAGGGGCCTAGGGATCCCTGATCTCGAACGTTTTGCATGAGCACTAAGGTTGTGCTGGCTATGGTTCAAATGGTAGCACAAAAATAAAGCTTGGACTAATTTGGACTTTGGAGCAATGTGACTCGATAGTCCACAATCTATTCAATGTGTTGATAATAGTTAAAAGTAGGAAATTGCAAAAGAACATTTTGTTGGACATCAAGCTAGATCAATGGTAGATCAGCTAAAGACATTGCACCAACCTTATTTGCGAAAGCAATTCACAAGAATATCATAGTACAAAAGGCTCTAGTTGCTAACAAGTGGGCTGCTTAATTATATAATATAGCTCTGATTGTCACATCGACAGTGGTACAAGAATCTATAAAACTTCAAGAAGCAATCCAAGAATATAACGCGTCAAATAGATGTGGAGGATGAGATTAGTTGGAGATGGACTACTAATGGTGAATATATAACAAAGAGCACTTACCAAATTCAATTTAAATGAACCTTCACCAAGATCATGATCACGCCAATCAAGAAGGCCAGAGCAGAACAAAAATGTCATTTCTTTATTTGCAACGTAAAATACTCACAACAAACAATCTGAGCAAAAGAGGATGGCCACATTATCTAGTCTAGCCTGTAAGCTCTGCATCCACCCCAACAAACAGTATCTGAGCAGGATGCCCACATGATCTAGCCTGTAAGCTCTGCATCCACCCCCAACCCAAAGCATTTATGCAAGGATTGTCCTTTTATAAAGGAGGTCTAGTTCATCGTCGCTTGTTTATTTGGGTGATAAGTCATGGTAGAAAGTACTGTTTGCTGATTTATTGTGAGAGAAAAACACTATTGAATGGCCGACAGATTCAGCTGATTAGCGCAAGAATTTTTTTTTTGCAATTTACGCATTACGCATTATATTTGATTTGAGAAAACAATGTACTGTAGAGCAGAGAGATATAAGCCATCGAAATGGCCTTGTTTAGATCCAATTTTTTTTGAATTTTGACACTGTAGCACTTTCGTTTTTATTTGACAAACATTGTCCAATCATAGAGTAACTATGCTTAAAAGATTCGTCTCGTGATTTACATGTTAACTGTGTAATTAGTTATTTTTTTATCTATATTTAATGTTCCATGCATGTGACGCAAAATTCGATTGATAGAGAATCTTGTAAAGTTTTGGGTTTTTGGGTGCATCTAAACAAGGCCGCCGCTCGTTTGATTTGAGTAATGGTCCAAACAGAGAGATGGTGATCTTTTTGCCAACACCGTTGGTTGCACTGCACTGCACTCTAAACCTTTTTTGAGAAAATCCCCTGTGAGTTATTGTAAAAAATCACAATTTTTTGTTGAGCCATAAAAAAGTTTAATGGACTTGAGCACTATTGCTCTAATTTTTTTTTGCCCTTCATGTTACTACCGTTAGATTGGACTCTAACAGTGTTAAAAGATGAAAATATCCTTTTTGAGCATCTTAACAACTTCAAATGAAAGAACTATAAAGTTGTAGATCTTGTCGAGATTATTTTCATTTAATTTTGCAAAAAAAAAGATATGATTTGGTATGGTTAATATATATCTTAGAAAAATTATATGTTTTTGTGATATTGAATGGAAATAATTTTTATACAAAAATAGTATATCTCGATGAGATCTATAACTTTTTAGTTTTGAGTTTTTCTAGTTAAAGTTATTAAGATGCTCAAAAAAATTAACAGAATATTTAGAGTCTAATCTAGTGGCAATGGCCTAGAGGGCAACAAATATTTAGAGCAGTAAGCTTGAAGACCGTTAAACTTTTTTAGTGGCTCGTAAAAAATTATAATCTTTTATAGTCGCTCACAAAAAATTCGCTTTGTTTAAGCGACGGTCAGGTGCATGCCAGCCTTTGGCTGTTTGGCGGAGAGACAGAGACAAGGAGACCAGGAATCTCTAGGCGCCAATAGCCACTGCCACGTGGATTGCGGAGGGCCGCTAGTTTTTAGATATGGTTTAGTTGGTGAAAAATTTTATATTAAGATTTTTTTTTTAAATTACATTAATTATTTTTTATCTATAGTTAGTGGTCCATGTATGGGTCTAAAGATTTGATGCATGCTCAATTGTTGCCTTAGGCCTTGTTTAGTTCTCAAAAATATTTGCAAAAAGATTTAGATTCCCCATCACATCGAGGCTTTGTTTAGTTCCTTACCAAAAACCAAATTTTTTTAAGATTTTCCGTCACATCGAATCTTGTGGTATATACATGAAACATTAAATATAGACGAAAACAAAACTAATTATACAGTAATTTGTGAGACGAATCTTTTGAGCCTAGTAAATCTATAATTGAACAATATTTGTCACATACAAAGTGCTACAGTGCTCATTTTTTAAAAAAAATTGAAACTAAACAAGACCCGAATCTTAGGACGCATGCATGGAATATTAAATATAGGCCTTGTTTAGATGCGAAAAGATTTTGGATTTCGCTACTGTAGCACTTTCGTTTGTTTGTGGCAAATATTGTCCAATCATGGACTAACTAGGATCAAAAGATTCGTCTCGTAATTTACAGGTAAACTGTGTAATTAGTTTTTATTTTCATTTATATTTAATGCTTCATGCATATACCGAAAGATTCGATGTGACGGAGAATCTTAAAAACTTTTTGGTTTTTGGGGTGAACTAAATAAGATCATAGTTAAAAATAACAACTAATTATACAAGTTACCTATAATTTACGTGACGAATTTTTTAAGTTTAGTTAATCTATAATTGAATACTATTTATCAAATAAAAACGAAGGATTTTGCAAAAAAAAAGGCCTTAGGCCTTGTTTAGATGCATCCAAAAAACCAAATCTTTACAAGATTTCCCATCACATCGAATCTTGCGGCACATGCATGGAGTATTAAATATAGATAAAAATAAAAACTAATTACACAGTTTGTCTATAAATCATGAGACGAATCTTTTAAGCCTAGTTATTACTCCATAATTGGACAATGTTTGTCAAATAAAAACGAAAATACTACAGTATTAAAATCCAAAAAAAATTTGGATCTAAACAAGCTCTTAGGGCACTCACAATGCAAGACTCTATCACAGAGTCCAAAATACTTAATTACATATTATTTATGGTATTTTGCTGATGCGGCAGCATATTTATTGAAGAAAGAGGTAGAAAAAATAGACTCTAAATCTATATTGTTTGAGATAATAAATAACTTTAGACTTTATGATAGAGTGTGTGCCCTTAAGTCTCCGATGACAGGACGGCGAGTCGGCGACCGTACACCATCCCAATCCGACAGGGCAACCAGTTCACCAGACGGCTGCCGCAGATATTTGTGGGCAAAGCGACGATTCCCGCAGTTGTGTGCGCAGCAGCTAGCCGGTGGGCCCAATCCGCACCTGCCGACGGCAGCGGGCTACACTACAGGCAAGAAGCGCGGTCGGGAGAGGAGTTGCCTTTGGAGCGTCGCTGTCCATGGAGCCGCCTCTCCGTTGAAACGTCATCCGCTACATCATCACTGGAAGGAATCCGTATCAACAGCTTACCGGTCGGTTGGGACAACGGCGACACTTTCAGCACTAAAGATTCGACAATTCTGCCTTTTCTTTTCCGACTATTCCTAGTCACTAGTCTTCTCCAGAAGAGGAAAATTGTTTTTCGCATGCAGTAACACTAATAATTAGCGGTTAAAATTAGTAAGTGAAAATATAAACGGACTTGCTAATGGATCTGCTAACTATTTTCTTTGTCCTCTAATACAGTGCGTTCTAGGGATTTTTAGATAGATTAAGACAAAACACATAAGATACATATACTCACACTTTATTTTCTAATAATATTAGCGGATGGATCCAATCTTCCAGTAGCTAGCTAGGTAGCTAGCTAACTATTAATATTAGTGGATTCAAACAGTGTCTAACTTGTTTTTTCATGGGCACATAGCAAGATGGGACTCCCTCTTGAGGACCATCTCCAAACAAACAAGGGGCAAGAAAAGGGAGAGTGGTAACGCCTTCTAGCGACTTTCAAGTGTTTGTCCTAAAATATCACATCATGCATGCAAATCTTTCCATTATTGACGTTAACACTCTTGTGCTGACTTTTGGTCCTAGGTCAAAGGCATCTTGAAGGAAGTAGCTCGCCGATGGCTGGAATGTCGTTCCGCTTCTAAAATCGAAGTTATTTGTCCATACATGTTGCCCTTGAAAAGCTTTGTAGGGGCTGGTTGGATCGATGGTGGTGCCGATTATGTGAAGGTGATCGTTCTGCCATTGGACAAGAGGCGGTGGATCGAGACCTATTTGGATAGGGACGATGATGTAGAAAGAAGATGACAGTGGAAGATGTAGGGAGATGGCCGCTACTAGCGTGACAGGCTTATGTCTAAGCTTGATGGTGCCAGCACCACTGTGGAGCTCTAGCACGACTCTACCGCATCAACGGTAGAACAATGGTTGTCTAGGGCAAGCAAGAGCTAGGGGGTACATCGACAACAAGTTGGAGGAAGAAGACAATACAAAGCCTTTGGGTGGTGATTCAAAGGGTGAAAAAGGAAATAATGTGACAGCAAACTCTTTTGCCCGAGTGAGTAGGTGCCCTTCTTATTGGTGGGGCTCATGTTAATGTTCATTAATCTAGCATACGGTTGTCATCTGCATATGCGTGTCCCTCTCGTGCAATAGCAGGGGAAAGACCAAGATGATATTTCTATGCAAGAATCTCTTTTTTTATTCGAAACTCTTCTATGCAAGAATCTTGAGAAGGCAAGTTGATGGCACGTATCGTATCGACATGTCCGTGAGATTGCAAGCGGAGTATTCTCGGTCAATTGCGTGCTTGTTGCCTCCTATCTGCCATTGGTGGGCTCGGAGGCTGCATAATAAGCATGTCCTTGAAGCGTGATAGCTGCACGGCTCACCTTTCAGCATTGCGTGTTGTGCGGGGCACTGCAATAAACCGCTAGTGAGAACTACTCCCTCAGTCAACATATAAATGCACGTCTCGCTTTTCAAAGAGTCAAACTTTTTTAATTTTAATTAAAAATATATTAATATCAATATTTATATTTACAAATAAGTATAATATAAAAGTATATTTCATATTTAATCTAATGATATGTATTGAATATGATAAATATCAGTATATTTTTGTATATATTTAGTCAAATTTAAAAATATTTGACTCGTCGAAAAACGAGATTGCATTTATTTATAGACGGAGAGAGTACTCAGACTCAATTAGGTTTGGACGTGAACACATCTACAACGGGCTCTACATGCCAGCCAGACACAGACAAAGACACAGGAAGATGATTCCACCAGTGTGTGTGCGGCTGGCGACCATGCGGACGGGATCGGGAATTCGGGATTGCTTGCGAGATTCCTCCACTTGACTGCCGAGACTGGCCAGCGATCTCCAATCCACCAAATGACGGCAACTGACAACGACACGGTTTGAAGAAATTGTGAAAGAAACTTTGGATGGTAACGCCGGTTACTGATAGTTGATGAAATGAGAGCCGTCATTCGGGAGAAAAGAAAAATATGTTGCGCCAAAACAAGTCGACGAGCTGTCACGGGGCCCAATCGTTGATCGCTATAGCTCGCCTTGGCCCCATTTTCCTGTGTGTTGTGCTGATCCTCACCTCCAAACCTGTCCAAATTTTCTTTTTTGTGATTTGTACACTCTGACAACGATGCCTTCGTGCTAATTTATCTTATCTGGGGACACACAAGTCACTAATGTCCACTGGCTGATTAAAATACGTAGCAGAGTAAACTTCTCGCTTTCAGTGGGTTGAGTGAAGAAGGGTACCGAGTAGTAAAGGTGGATGTGGATGGCACCATCTGCCCAAAAAATGGGGGAAAAAATGTCAGCAAGGGACTCAAACATGAAATACTCCAGAATTTCGAAAGGCGGTTTCCTCAAACCATTATCACAAGAATTCCACTGAATTTCAGCCCCTCGTGGCCTCCATGTTTATAAATTTCGATGCCTCCAGGTTTATTCTTTCCTGCCATTTTGTTCTTCAGATCGTCAGGGGCTGGGTCTCTCAGAGTTAAATTTAACTACCCATGCCAAACAATAGCAAAAAAGAAATTGAGATGCACCATATAGTTTCAGAGGAAATAAATGTTGCTCCTCTAAATTTTGTTAGCTTGATTTTCTTTTCGTGCAGCTCATATGTGCTGCTTGATTTTTTTTTGGAATATAATGACTACACCATACGAAAATTGATAGGAACTAATGATATGCTTTGGTACCTGAAAGTCTTGTCGCCTGCAACAAGGGAAACATGTCTCACTCAATGAATATAGCCGAGTATGACATCTTTCTGCACTGCAAAATGTCTCGATGCAATGAACTCCCTTCGGTGCTTCAGTGCTACTTGCAACCAAGAGGACCGCATGCTACCAGGTATCATCAACATCAACGATTCAAGGAGATAAAAGGACAAATAGATGGCCACATGCCCACATCATTATGAAGGTTAGACATGCAACAAGATTCTGCAAAACTGGTCAAAACTGTACGCGAAGGAATCTTATGTGTTCGAATATATGTGGACTCAAAACTTATTGGATGATATTATTTATTCAAAATATCCTGCGGCTGCTGATGCTTAGTGTAAGTTCAATCATAGAGTCCCCACCATTCAGCTAAGCTCAAACAGAATATCTCAGAGACAAAACTGACGCCTAGCATAAGAAAAAATACTCAGGCTCTCTGCCTCAGCTAAAATATTGTACAGCAGGTCAGCAGCTATCTGTTCATGTCACTGTTTATCAGTTCGTGCCATAGACGCAACTCTAAAAAGGACATCCTATATAACCATCAACAAATAAATATTGTCAAACTGAAGCACGGTTCTTTCTCCAAGTTCACCTCAACACTGGCACCAATTTAGTGATAAAGACAAACAACTTGAAGCCTTTCAATAGAGATAACAGATAAACATTGACTGTCTCAGGTCTCAGCATGGCTACAATTTACCTGGGCTGCAAAGAAAAGGAGTTTCAGAGGCTATAGTTCGTAGTTTCACATGACTATCCTACAATAACAGGTCTATAATGACAATTCATCCTCTAAAGGATACAAAACTGTTCCAAACTTTGTTGCATAAAGGCACAATAGTATGTAATCCAATTTTCCTAAAAGGAAAAGGAGGTTAGTACAAACATATTTCCTCACTTGTTTAGGACAAAAAACCACATGTCTGATACCCTGCCTGTATGTACAAGGTGAAATCAACCTTCAAAGCAACCTTTTTTCTCCAAACTAACTAAGTAATCCCTCCATTTTTAAAATATACGATGTTTAGGACAAGCTAATTAGTCATTTTTATATATTTGTATAAACGGACAGAATACTAGTTCAATAATGGATGGAAGCTTGTGCTACTTACAATCAGAATTTACAGTTCTGAAAAATATTGTGCAATTATTAACTATTTAATATTAGCTGACATAGCTTCCTGTGAGATGCAATCTAAGCATGAACTGGTCTTTTACTTCACAAAAACACAGTGCATTGGATTGGTGAAGCACATGTTCCTTTCTTTGGAATTTTGGATGGCCAAGATGTTTATTTTCTTGAATCCTTCATTTGTCTTTTGATTCTTATTATTCTTTTTTTAGGAACATGTGTGTGCTTTTATCAACCTTTTCATTGTGATATGATTTGCCAGTACAACAAAGCAACAAGCAGATGACAGGTCATATTCAGAATAAAGTTTCAGAGTTTGATCAAAGCATGCTTATTTGGTTTCAGTTCAAATAGTTTAGTGCTAGTATAGTACAAAAACTTTTGACTGCATTAGAACGTCTGGTAACCCTTTTTACATTTATTGCTCAGAAACCTGTTAAGTGCATGTTCAAGATGCGCACAATACCTTGTACAATTGTCAACAAAACTAAATCTGTATGCTGCTGTATAGGTACAGTGACCGAAACCAGGTTGAATGCCATATGCAAAATCCTCTAAAACCAAATCAAATTGTCTCTGCTTTAGTTGTATGGAAATGTATTGAAAACTTACTGTAAGCCTCCAGACAACACATAATCTAACACACATATAATTGCAAGCAAGGGGGTACTCCACTCCCAGCTTTACTGATGTCTCCTGGGAAAGTTCCTGGCCACAACAGACATTACGTAAGTTTAGCCGTGAGATGTTAGAGAACTCAAGTTGATTCAACATATACCACATACCATAATCTGAAATCCTAATAAAAGTTGGTTTGCAGCCTACGCATATCTGCACATTAGGGTGATAACTGATATCTTGTCTCTTACTGATCCCTCAGAGGACAGTAAACTGATCCTCGGACAATCATGGCTTATCAAAGGAGGTACCTGGATGGATATGAACAGCTTATATATACAAAATCTTTCCTTTATCAGTTTTTGTGTCTTTGGCCAATATTCCTTGATGCTGTCTGCTGCTTCGAAAGGATTTCTGCTATAATTTGTTTTTGGCCAAAAAGTTGTGCATTCTTCAAAAGCAAGTTCCTTGATGACGAGTCTACAGAATAGCCTTGTCCAATCATCCAGTCCAAGAGGCACACCAGCAGCTGCTTCTTATCAGGCTTGCGGATGTATCTCTTGATTGCTCTCCCAAAGATGTCCTGCAAATGCAATGGTTGTGTTCAGTGTTGGAGGGAAGTTTAAGTTACCAAGCTTACTATAACTGTTCATATGTGGGGCAAGGACAGGCCTGACAAAGCCTGGTACTGCCAAAGCCAATCCTGAATGAAGTCTAAGAGCTTGACATATCAGGCCCAAATCAGGGAACAGGGGAATATAACACCCAAAGCACGAACAAGAAAATTTTGCAGTGGACAAGACCGGTGACTCTGGGAGTAAGAAGATCATCACAAAGTTATCAGAAAATGAGGCTTCAGGTACGAGCACATAACAAGATTTAGTGAAGAAATCAAATTCAACAAAATACAGAGTAATAGTGTATCAGAAGTTCATATCAGCCTGTGCAGGTAGTAGAAATAAAATTGCACCATCATAAAAATTTTCCTCAAAAGCTAATCAGTGCATTGCTACTGTCAGGAATGCATCAGAAAAAGAAGCATCATCAATCTCTCTTCTCCAAAATTAAGATTGTTTATTCTATTGAAGAAATTGAACAAAGTAAGTAAAGAATACGACATGCAAAGGCTAACCCAGCCACACGTTTTTCTAGATCATATAAGAAATCAGAACGAGATGATTAGGCAGGAAGCAGCAGCACAGGGAAAGACCATAAATAAGGCCAGCAGACTTGTGGTCACAGGGAAAGAATTGAGCCCGAGCCGCTAGATTGCGGTGGGCCTTCACAGTGTTTGACAACATCCTCTCTGGCCATCAATTTGGCCCAGTGATAAAGCAGGAGCCAGTGGCAGCCAAGAGAGCAGATAGGAGGATTCTTCCATCAAGATGATGAAATGCAGATTCAACTTTGAATATGGAATGTGGATCTGCCAATCTGGGAAATGACACTAAAAATATGGCAGCTGCGACTAACTGTACTTTTGCTAAAAGTTTCACTAACTTATTTAGTCTACTAGAATTGAATCTTCAGCTTCACCTGAAAACTTATACAGGTCACAAAATAAGTTTCCAACTGGTCCTGAGGAACACAATTAGCCTGGGAGAAAAGGTATAGGCCAGCTGTTGATCAACCAGTAAATGCAAGCTACCAAAAGAGAACCAAAAAAAGAGAACATGTACTGAACATTGTGGTGAAGTCTATAGAAACAAATTCTTATGTATGATAATTTATAAAGAGGGCAGAAGCAATTTCTTAGCCATCATTGTTTTCAGCCAAATCTAACATGCGCCAGTTGTTCCCAAAACCACCTAGTTAATGTTTTTTTAATCCTGGTTCTGAGATCTTATTACTCTGGTTTCTAAGATCCCCATTCACAGCAAACCATCTAGTATGATTACACCATTTTGAAATCCGCATTAAATTTAAAACAGGTACCAAAGGACACTATAGGTACAGAACCATCACCTGGCTGATACGCCATCCGGAGCGATTTAGGGCTTTCATGACATCATTAATTAGATTTATATTTCCTGATACCATGAAAGATTTAGCAAACTTCTCCAAAGAAGCAGGAGATATCAGATCAGCATTGTCCTGTCAATTCGATTTGCTTAGTGGGGACACAGAAAACAAACAAAAGAGATTGCCGTAGCAAATGTCAAAGCAGTAGAATTTTATTACCTTAACAACTATATAAGCTTCCTTGAGAAGTTCTGCTGCAACTAAGATGCCTAAGGCCTTCTCATGCAGAGATTTGTGTACTGTCCTTTTACTGTATCTCAACATATTATACAAAGAAAATGCTTCAGAAGGAAAACCTCCCTTTCCTAGCTGTACCATTACATGAGAACAAAGCTCCTGGAAAAGATATACAGATTTTTTTTATCAACTACATATAGGTTTCCTGCAATAAAAGGTTGAGTTGAAGTATATTATAGGAAGTTGTGTAATCATCACTCACTCTTCTAAAAGGGTGTCATGACTCAAAACAAGAGGCATACTCATTTTGATTCAATGGTTCAGTCAGCAATGGTAAATGGTTAAACATACGATAATGTGAAACTATTCGACCAAGCCAAAGCTATACTATGATGACAACAAAATTAGCCAACCAAACTACAAAAACCATATAAACCTATCATCTTGTTGCATTCCCACTTAATCTGTGCAATAAAATAGGAACTATAACCCCCCATGTGGAATACAATATGAGCAAACAAAATAATGCAAAGAAAACAAAGAAAGTTATGATTCTAATCAAGAATGGACAGAGTAACAAGGATGTGATAGCTGAGGTTTGATCCATGATAGAACTCACAAATGATTAGCGAGAATCAAATACCTCATTTAATTGATGACCCTTTGTATGCATATCTTCAACAGTTTTGTATGCTAGGTGATAAACCTTTGAATTGCAGAAGTACCTTATCAAGGTATTAAATGTAATATTATCAGGTGATATGTTCAATTCATCCATTTTCTTTAGCATCCTCATTACACTCTCCATATCATTGGTGCTGCAGTAAGTGCGCAGTGATGTATTAAGCATAACCAGATCATATGATGCATTCTCAGACTCAAATTCTTTTGCAAGCTGTTTTGATTCTTCATGATGACCACCTCTGTGTAATGCTGAAATCATGATACTAAATGCATAACCATCTGCAGAAACAAGAAGATAGGGCCACAGAAAATGTCAACAAGACAAATAGTTTATAGTGGAATCAGTAATACATAGCAATAAGACATTTACATGTGAGTGCATGGGAAAGCTCTAGAGAATTATTACTTCCTCTGATTTTTTTTCGCGAACACACAGGAGAGCTGAGTATCATTATATTAAGAAGAAAAAAGGGGCAAGAACCCTTACAACACATACCTGAGCACACTTGGTTTCAAATATAGGTCGGTTAGGGCAACGACAGTCACCAATGTGAAACTTTGACTTCCATTTTTTGTTGAAATATACCATTCTAAATAGTAAAAATAATATATTCTGAAAGTACTTTCCATGATGAATATGGTTTACATCAACCATGTGTTGTGAATATTTGTAACTCTCCATATATCGATTGTCCAAGTTAAAAAAAGTTTCACTGGATAAAAAATCCTAAAACTAAATTTTGGAATCAGAGGAAGTATTACGCCACACTACGCCACATAATAATAGGACTAGGGGTCCTACCAGAGTTGCTGTGGAGGGGATGGAAGAGCGGAGGACGAGGGCCAGGAAGTGGTGGCAGTGTGTTGGCGCCGTGATGGCTCACGGCGCTTGGAGAAGAGGGCGGCTAGGGCTCCCAGGGGAAGCCGGCAACTAAATTGTTGCTTCTGCTTAATTCCTTCAATAATGTTTACAATATATATATATATCTCCCCTCTAAGAGTCCCTATTTTAAGAAATAGCTAACCTATTTGGGGAAAATAGCAAATAATGAAACACAAGGATAACTGGGCTACTAGCCCATCTAATCTGAGATAAAACTTAAATAAAATCCAATGTGCTTATTTGAATCTAGTCCCCCTCCCTGGAGATTAGGGTTACACTAGTAGATTGGAATTTTCTTTTATCCATGGCGTGAATGTAAAATATTTTTATGGTGGGTGTGTGGTGTGAGTTGTAACAGGGCTCTTGCCCCACTTTCTTCTTCTTAATACAATGAAGCGCAGCTCTAATGTGTTTTCGAGAAAAATAATAATAATAATTATAGCCTAAAAGATTATATTATGAAAAATCATATCAATACATTTGCAACTAAAAACTAGAAAAAGAGAGTTTAATCTGTTATACAGCTATATTCCATACCAGATTTGACGCCTTTTTCTTTCATTTCATTAAATAGAATCTTTGCTTCCTGTATCTTCCCACCTTTGACAAGCCCATCAATCAATATGCAGTATGGCATCTGGATACAGTACAAGGATTAAGGAATCATGATAGCATGTAAAACCGGTTAGTTTCAAGGGATCATGGAAGTATGCACATTAAATACTTCTGTGTAGGAGACCACATGTTTTACCTCATCCTGTGCAAAGCCTGAGGCTTCCAGTTCAGTTAGCAGTTCCTTAGCCTTCTCAAAGAGACCGCCTTTAGAATACACCTTTAACAAAGTGGTCAATATAACCTGCAAGTGCAATGTAATTTTGAAGGTACTCCCTCACTTCAAAAATACAAGAAGTATTGTTTTCAAAAAAATCAAACTCTGCATGCTTTGACCAATAATTAATCAAATCCTAGGTATGTTCAGTGTATATACTATACAATTAGATTATTAGATCCATATTTCAAAGTTCTTTTTTGCACTAAATTGGTTTCGTAGCAATAAAAAATATATTTTGTGAGAAACCAATGATCAAAGTCTGACTGAAAATAAAATAACCCTATCTTTTCCCAAATACAGGAGAGCTGCATATCATTGCATTAATAGAAGAAAGAAGTCGTACAAGAAAGACTCCACAACCTAGATACACATGTATACAAGGTAAACACTAAACACCTTGAGTACAGGTCTCAGCTTTCCCACATAGAACTTCAAGAAAGAAATAAAAGATAATTGCAAATTTAAGAGGCTATTATAGAAACATTTAGGAGCACCAAGCATCAGTTTTCTCAATGACACTATAATCCGGTCTATAGATATGTGTCTAGGTTACAGAAACATACAGGAGCACCGAGCACCAGTGCTCTCCATGACACTATAATGCGGGCCGATCCAAGTCTCGCTCAACAAATTATGTATCATGCAGAAAATTATGATTGCAGCTAGATGGGATTTGCAGACACTTCCCCTACTTAATGTAAGAATATCCTTTGGCATATTACAAAAGAATAAACATTCAAGCTAATTAATAAAAGGACCAACAAACAAGAACAAGAAAGATGACCTTGTTTGGTGTTAATCCAGAGGACCTCAGATCTTTCATCAATAGCTCAGCTTTTTCATAATCAGAGTTTTCTGAATATGCATTCAACAGGGAGCTGTAATGGAACAGGTTAGGACAATGGCCTTCATCTTTCATTTTCTGAAAGTATACTTCAGCCTCCTCACAGTAGTTATGAGATGCACATATTGCCAGAAGAGTGCCATATATCACAATATCCATCTGAAGACCACGGGATTTCATATCATTGATCAATTCCATTGCCTTCGTGTAGCCCTGCTTCAACTTCATACACCCTGACAGCAGCTGGATGACACAAGAGAGCTATTTCAAAATCATGCCCTCCTAGCCGAACAAACAGGATTCATGTCACAATGGTAACAGATAAAGGGAAAGGGTCAAAGTCTCATACGGTGCTGTAGGTGAATGGATCAGGAGATAGACCTTCCCGTATCATCTCGTCATAGAGCTTGAAGCTGCTGTCCAGCCTCCCATTCTTCACCAAGCACCCGAGAACCGAATTACAGACGGAGACATGGACCTTCATCGTTTGGTCTTTGATGGCACCATACACTTGAAGCGCCCTCGCAGGGTCACGGCTTAGTCCAAGGTACTTGAAGTAGCTGCTATAAGATGCAGCGTTGGTCATCTCGCGCTCCTGCATCCACTCGAAGACCTGAAACACGCTAAGTTCAGTAGCTTGCTGTCTGTCTGTCTGTCTGTCTGTCTGTCTGTCTGTCTGTCGGCAACTCTCCTCGCTAGTCCCACAGTCCCACAGCATCAATTCACCAGAGAATGCAAAGACCCCAGACAGGCAGATGTTACCTTAGAGAGGTCATCCCAACGCCTAGTGTCCCCGCAGTGGCGCAGAATTATGTTGCAGTCTTGTGTCTGCAGTACCTCCTCAAACCTGCACACGGAGGGCGTAATTTGCAGGGTTCGGCTTCAGTTGAAATCGATGAGCACTGAACTACTGACCGCATCCTAACATCCCTCGTCTCTGCCACTGGAAGCAGAGCGCCAGAGCCAGCAGCGAACTGTGCTAGGGAGTACCTGTTGAGGGCGGCGATGGGGTCCGGGGCCCCCTTGACCTCAGCGACGGCGCTGCGCCTGGGGGACGGCCGCGGCGGTTTGGGCGCCTCCGGCGCTTCCAGCGTCTGTGTGGCCGCGCGGAGGAAGGGAGCGGTCCGCCGGGGGCATGTTGGCGCCAGCAGCGGCGGCAGAGACAGGAAGCGGGAGGCGGCGAGCGTTGGCAAGGGCGAGGCTTCCATCGCGGCGACGCGGGATGCTATCTGTTTGGGTTCCCGACTCGCATTGGACGGGGCCGAGATACGGAGTACTATACTAGACGGAAGGCCTCTCTCACTTGGCCGTTGTGAGTTGTGACTGGGAGCGGTGGCCACTGGCGTTTTTTTTCTTTGGACAACAACGCTCCTTCGTTGTTCCGCTTCCTCAATTGCCCCATCATTCGAACACAAACAACGAAATCATCAATTTACTCGAAACAACATGTACACATACGACGGTGATAGCCCTCATTGTCAAAAAAAAAAAAAAAGGGACCGTCCCGTCAAATCTCGTCTCCAAACCAAACATGAAATGCATAGGCATCCTCTCTCACAAAACGGGAAAAAAAATATGCCAAAAATTGAAATGAAAATAAAACCCTCCCTGCTGTGTCAGCCCCTCTAGAATCATCAATTTCTAATACAAACAAGAACATAAATAGAAGAATGGGATGTTTCAAACAGCTGTGGTGCCCTTTGACATCACAGCTTGTACACACGCTCGCCACTAATCAAAAAATGATGCACAAATAGTCACTGAGGTTAAAAATTCAAGTTAACACACCATGTAAGATGTAAGAAGGTACCTCTACAACTCTGCCACTTAAAAAAACGAAAAATGGCCAGAACCTGTTCCACATGTTACACAGAAGCAAGGGAAACTATACTCAGAACTACAAGGCCTTGAAGTTATACATGTAGCTTCTCAATGTGCTGATATCTTGCATTGACTCCAGCAACACATGGTCCACATAAAGGCTCAGCGCACCAGCCCTGCATAGTAGCACATATATACAAGACAATAGTATGTTAACAATTATTCGTGAGTAGTCGCTGAAAGACTATTGAAGGGAAATTCAAGTCCATCATACATCAAAGGGCCGAGTGGGAGCCATGCAACATCCCATCGAATTCTTGGCAACCTACAACACCGACACCAACAGTCAGAAGAAGACAATACCTAGAATTGCTTGCTGTGTGTCAATGTAGCTGCAACAGCTAGAATAGTACTGTCATGATAGAAAATGATTGAGATGCTAACATTTTAGCAAAGCATTTGATTAATTGACGCAGGAAGGACAAAAGAGATGAATAGTTGACTCAGATGATATACCTTAATATGTAGTATGTCCAAAACATAGCTACCAAAATGCCAATATAGCACGAATACCACATCCATTTCTTTGATGGGCCTGAATTCTGTAGTAATCCTTTAACAGCAAATAGGCATGCTAGAGCAGCTATCCAATCTGCAATTTAACATGTATGTATCTTCAGATCAAAGTGTTGGGAGAACTATTTTGAGTTGGGTAATATATGCCTTTGTGCCTATCAGGCTATGAGCACTGTGTTCTCCATTTTATATGGGGATCCTAGGACAAAATGGGAAACCAGATGGAATAAGTTACTAACAAGCAGGTACTGGCAAGGCACCGGTATCATTCTTTCCCTAGCCTCTTTCAGACTCCTTAGTTACAACTATCTACTAGCAATTAGGATACTAATAAAATCGTAATCATGAACACTTGCTGAGAGTTAACGGCCTTTTGATGCAAATGACCAGGGAAACCCTGAAAGAACTAAGATAAGAAATAAGCATTGTGAATAATACAAATATGCAAAGTACATCCCTATATGATCAGCAATATTGTACAGTACAATGAATATGTGGTCTATAAATACATCTTCTGATAACATTGAGAAGCTCACAATTGTTTTGGGTGGTCAATGAAATTGTAAGTACTTAACACCATAGTCAACTTTGACTAAACAACAACCAGATCCAAAATAATTCAGTTAGAAGCATTAACATGTGGTTTGTTTAGAACTTTGCGAGCTCAAACTAAATAGTTGGAGATACCAAACCTGCAATTATGACCATTGGTGCAGGCAAATCTTCCATGAAGTAAGCATGGTACCGCTGTTAATTTGAGAAGCACAGTTTAAGGCAAATAGATAACTACACCAATAAGGAAAACTTGATTCTTTCAATAATAATGATTCTTCCTAGTGCCAAGCATACATCACTGACAAATTATTTTCAATATTGCAAGCATTTCAGTTATCAGGATGCTTAACGTGATATTTATTTATGATCCTAACATAAAAGGAACTCATTGTGCGGTGCCTGAATTAACTTGGGGCCCCAATTGATGGCAGGTGTACATCAACAATTGGGCATAATAAACGACCACTAAACGTCATTAGTTGATAGGAGTAAAAGCAACCAACCAGCTCCCAGGGAGACCAAGCGTGGTGGAAACTGGAGTAGACAAGGAAGGCCGCGTAACCTAGGAGGAACCCCGCGAAGACGCGCTGCGCAAAACAGTAGGTGATGTGAGCACGAAATCGCCAAATCTAGACACAAACCAGATCCCTGCGCCCACGGAAGGTCTCTCCTCCCATAACGCCAGGCCGAAGGAATCGGGAATCTGAAACGCACCCTCCAACGGCGGCTCTGCTGCGCCTGCTTCGCCTCCAGCGACCGGACCAGCTCCTCTTGCTCTGCAAAACGCATCGTCGCAGCAACAATTATTCGATTTTGTGGCGTCAGCAGCGTCTAAAACCCCAAGGGCGGCGGGGGAACGGGGAGGTGAGCGCGCGTGAAATTGAATCGTACCTTGGGTGTCCATGGGAACGAGGTCGTCGGGGTCATCGTCGCCGCCGTCGTGCCGCCTCCACCACCGCCTAGTCGCAGTCGTCGCCATCCTCGCTTCTGATTTCTGAATTTCTGATCGGGCACGAGGGCTCCGTGCGGAAGAGACGACGCTTCGACGGTTCGACCTTTCTTGCGCTCGCTGTTCCGGTGGGGGACTTGGGGCTGCGAAATGGAAATATATAATTAAATTGGTAATTATTATTACTCTGCTAATTTTCAGCCATTAAATTTGTAGCGGAGAAATTTGGAAATTTGTCATGAGCATCTGAAATCGCCTGAATTCTTGAGAGAATGATTTTAAGAGATTTGTCCAAATTTTGGTCGCAAAATCTACTCTCTCCGTCTTTAGAAGAGCATGATTATAAGATTTGTGCAAGTTAATAAAAACAAACACAAAAAAAACTTATGTTTTAGTTGAGTAAACAAAAGTTGAATCTCAAATATTGCGACACAAATTCTTTACAGAAGCTTCATATACAAAGGGCATGTTTGGTTCCCTTGCTAAATAAAAAAAATTTAGCTACTATTGGGTGACTAATAAAACTAAACTATTTTAGCTCTTTTTTAGCCAATATGTTTGGAACTTTATCTACTAAAGTGACTAAAGTTTAGCTAGCTAAAATTTAGCGAAGAAAACCAAAGAAGACCAAACTACTAGCTACATCACTTTAGTTGGAATAGTTGGAAAGCTCATAACCTTATATCATTCGTCTGTTTGGTATTGTTTGGACATTTCTTTGGAAGAGGCCCTTAGGTGTTGAAACCCTAGGGCCTTGTTAGTTCACCCTAAAAATTAAGAAAATTTCAAGATTCTCCGTCACATCAATCTTACGGCACATGTAGGAAGCACTAAATATAGACGAAAACAAAAACTAATTGAACAGTTTGCCTGTAAATCGCAAGACGAATCTTTTGATCCTAGTTAGTCTATGATTGAACAATATTTGTCACAAACAAACGAAAAATGCTACAGTGTCGAAATTCAGAAAAGGCCTGTTTGGTTCCCTTCTCATCCCAACTAGGCCAGCTCTAGGGAGCCAGGCTGTCTTTGGCCTGGCCGGATGCATGCATGAAGCCTAGTTTGGTTACATGTATATATGGGCATATATGGAGCCACACTCTGATTAGATGTTGTTTGGTTGTCTGTACGAAGGTAAGCTGTATGAGATAAAAATATTATAAGATTATGATTATAATTTTTATTTTTGTACGAATACACTCTACAGGTCTTATTTTATCTAATTATATCTTAATCAACTTTAAAGTACACTAATATCACTTGATATTTACTAATCACGCACTAATACACCATTAGCCACGTAAACGGCTGCATCTGCCTAGCCTGGCTGGCTAGGAACAGCCGATGCATGTATGGTCTCATGCGGACAACCAAACAGATCCAAACTTTTCACAACTAAACAAGGCCTAGCTTGAGCTATACTTCATTTTTTTTACAATAATGCTATACTTCGTTTTATTTCCTGTGACTATGTAAAGCATATACTCAGGATGTATAAGGCCTGGCAACTTAAAATACATGTCACTGTCATTTTTACCTAGCACTGAGCCAACAATAAACCTAACACGAAGCTGCAGTGCTGCTTCCTCTTTTCCAAATTATAAATCACTTTCATTTTTTTTGGTACATCAATTTTGCTAGTATCTAGATATAATGTGTCTAGATTTATAGCAGCAAAATATATGTACCAGAAAAGTCAGTGATTTATAATTTGGAACAGAGGTAGCAGATGCAAAGCCGCACTTTCTTTCTTCCTCAGTAAGTGTCGTGAAAAAAAAAATACATTATACACCCAAAACTTATATAACCACGATTTCCATTAACCATTGAATTCAGGCCCAACACTGGTTTCACTGAACGCAACAAAATCTCTATCACAGCAGGATCACGAGGATGATGTTTAGGGGGATAATTGCTACACTGCAGTGGCAGTTCATTAGTTCATACTCATGCTCTTGCAACTATGTGCCATTCCTTTGGGCCTCACAACTCATGATGAGGCATAACCTTTGAAATGCTTCAACTTTGTGGTTCTCCTTCGTGTATCTCTCCCTCTTCAAACAGATCGTCATAAGCAACAGGAGCACGAATTCTGTCCGCCAGTGGTTTGCGTTGAGTTCTATTGTCTGATGCAGGTGGCTCCCCCACATCATCCAACTGCTCAGGATCATCCAACATTTCCTTTTGCTCTTGCGCTTCAATTTCATCATCGATTAATGCACTGCCCTGTGAACTTGCATCTTCGTTTCTGCTAATCTGTGGTCGTTTTGTATACCTAAACTGCTTCTGCAAAGATGAAATAGGTATACCAGTTAATTTCATACAACAGATGCCAAAAAAGACCAGTGAATTAGTAAAAGGATCACCAAAACATGTATTTACTGACAGATGTCAAAAGAAAAATATCAATGCTAGTTAGTACAATGTTCAAAATAGTGTCTTGGGAAGAAAAGAAAACAAAGGAAAAGGAACAGTAATTTAGTCTCAGTTCTCAACAGGTTGAAGTTGTATTCACATCGACAGATTGGTGGGGTGGGGATGCCAGGGCTTAAACTCCTTCAATTATTTTTATCACTGCCTGTGTGAATTCTAGTCCACACAGGCAGTGATACCAAATGATGGGCATGCACAGTGAGTCCAAAGTTGTTTTGAAAAGGTAGAAGAAAGTTGAGGAAAATGACAAATTACTTGATATGAAGACAAGTTACTACATTTATTGCCTGTATATAGTTGCTAAAGCATATCTAGGTTATTTCTTTTTCCACTTTTGTGGGTCTTGTCAGGTTTCATCTATAGCCTACACCAGCTTGCTTGGGACTAGATGACTTCGTACCTGTTTTTATTGTTATTTTCGTAGTATAGGCATCATACACATAACTAATCCCTTCATAATAATAAAAAAGTGTACCTCAAGTTCCTTCCCCTTTGCCATTATTTCCTTGTAAGCCTTGGGTTCCCGTGACTTTAAGATGTTCCAGAGAATTCCACCGCCAGTGCGGAAACGGCTTCCATCAGCAATAGTCTGCCCACCACACTTCTGAATAGCCTCCACCTGGAATCAAATATATTTAGGATAACTATGGCAGAATAAACATACAAGTATCACAAACTACACATCTACAAACCAAACACCAGTTTTAACACAACTGATATACTAACTCCTAAAAATGAATGTTAATGACCTTTGCTTTTACATAATACAGAGTATGATATATACATATATGTTAACGTTAAGGAGTTCATAACATGGTAGCAATGAAATAGAAACTTAACTGCAAATTGATTTGTCACCAAATCAAGTATTGTAGATGGTAATATTTTTCAGAGATTCTCCTGAAATAACTCCAAATCTTTCAAGTACACAAAACAAACAAATCCAAGGAACTGCAAAAATAACCGACGCAGTGATGCTTGTAAGAGCAGTGGGCAACAGATCTCCAATGAAGGATAGGAAGACTACTATACTGGTCTACCATTGAAGTGCCAGGCAAAACAAAAGGTCAACAAAGGCTTAAAATACAAATATTCAATGGCATTTATACTGCTTTAGTAGAAAAGAAATAAGCTACTTATTAGTTAAAACTATTTCTTCGAAATAAACTTTGTTCAAAATAAGCATCGCATACCTCTCTAACAAGATCAGTGACAGCAGTGACACCAAGGCAGCCAACAGCATTCCAGACAAGGTATGACTTCTTCTCCTTCAAGCGCTTGCAAGTTTCAAGGACAAATCTGCATCAGGGATAAAAGGAGTTTTGTGAAATTCAGCAACCTAACATATACTGGATGCAAAAGGAGAACAGACTTTCCTGGGCCAAATCAGTGGTAACTGAAAGCACATTTTAAATATCAATACATGATAAAAAAAAATCACGATTCAAATAACTACAAGTCGTTTTTCAAACAAAACAGTCTGCCAAGAAGACATCTCAAAAGCTAAACTCTACCTCTTCAGATCTAAAGAAGTGTTGCCATGTAACATAAGGCACAACAACCTACACCATTTTTTTTTTCTCGAACATGCAGGAGAGCTGCATATGATGCTGTGGAACTTGATGCCTAAATTAGCAGACACATTTTTCGAAGGTTCTGTTGTGTGTGTTTATTTTCATTTTTGGCATGTTTTATGCAGCAGAAGTGCCCCTTGTGATGGAGTACCTGCATATGCTTGGAGTGGTCTACAGAGACCTAAAGCCAGAAGACGACCATGTCATGTTCATCCTCGTGAGGGAAGATGGCCACATCATGCTCTGACATTGTGTGTAGAAAGATATCATGTTATTTGCAGAGAGAAGATTGGGTAGTGAGAGGTTGAGTTTTCTGTGAGCGACAGTGACATCAATCTTGTTGTGTATACAGAGCAGTTGCATTTGGAAATACCATATTTCCAATCATCCAAACAATGTTTGAAATTGATTCTTAGAAAAGGATTCCATGTACATCTAAACAAGAAAATTGAATCGTATAAATTTCTGAGTAATTCTAAATTATTTTCTTGTTGAGTCTAATCTAATACCTAGAATCTAATTCCAAGAATGGGTTTCGATTCTAGGGATCCAAACAGGCCCTAACAGTTTTTAGTTCGAAATGTCCAAATCGTTTGCTGGGCTTGAACAAATTCTTCTAGTGCTATATGAACCCCGATAGCCATAAACAAAATACTACCAGTCGGTATCCAACCAAAGTTTGCATCCTCAATTCGTACATAGCTCAAAACACAAAACCCTAGGTGAGTAGTGCAAGGGGTTTTACCGATTAATGCCAGCGATGGTGGTGGGCGCCGCATCCTGCCTCCCTTTGTTCTTCTTCCCTTTGTTCCTCTTCTTCTTCTTCTTCTTCTTTCCCTCCGGTCCGTCCTTCTCCGCGTGCCCGCCACCACCGGCGGCTCCTCCAGTTCCAGCGGAGACCTCAGCTGCTAGGGCTTCCTCCGTGTCCGAGTCCGCGTCGGCCATCTCGACGTCATCGCCGTCGTAGTTTAGGGTTTCCTCGCCTATAGCGGCGTCTCCCAGGGCGCATTCGCCTCCCCCCATACCGAGCCCCACCCCTGGATGCGGTCGAGCCCTCTCGCTCCCGCTTCTCCCCTCTTCCGCAGGATGCGAGGAAAGAATGGAAAGCAGCGCAAGAGGCGGCGAGCAGAGCGAGGACAAAGGAGCCCGGAAGCTGGCTCACATTCACAGGTCTTTGGCGACTTGGCGAGGGAGGCGCCTAATAGCCTGGTAGGGGAGGGGCTCCGGCGAGGGAGGGTGAGTGGGTCGGCGCGAGGCGGCGGAGGAGCGGCGCGAGTGAGGCGGCCGGGGCTGGGGCTGGGGCCGGGGCCGGTGCGGGGCGGTGCGGAAAAGCTCCCTCGCACGGGCTTTCGGCTTCTCGGAGGAAGGGAAGAGAAGCCCAGTAGGCCGCGAGAAACTTTCCGTTTGGCCCACCAAACAGGCGCTAGGAGGAGGATGAATCGAGAGAGTTCTTGACTTGTGGGACCCATGGACAGCATGGAAGGTACCGTAGTGCCACGCCTACTCAGCTGAGAGTAAAATTAACGATTTTTAATGTGACTGTCAGTGGGGTTTCACCAAGATGTCATGCATATTTATTAGAGCGCCATGTCAGTAAAATTGCACTTTTTGTATGAAACAAAGAGGAGAGAGAAGAAAGTAGTTTCACCATGGTGAAACCCGGCGGACGTTGTTTCCCACGCGGTGAAATGGGATGAAATTCCCACTGAGAGCTAAATCGTTTCATCATCTTGCATGTGATCCAATAATTTTGTAGTAATTAAATACTTTGCCCAGCCTAGAAAACATCAAGGTAAAACTCATGCATTGTGGAGGTTGTTTCATTATTCGTTTCATTGATGCTCTGTCAGCGAATTTATTTTGGAAACAGTGCATTGAAATGGGCCACTGAAATTAGCCTAAGTAGTTGGAGACTTGTTTGACATAACTTAACTTTACTAGTATTTTTTTACTTTAGTTTTATAGTTTTTTTTCCTAAGCTAAAGTTGTTTCGGTGAACCGTTTAACAAAACAGTTACGTATGTAGGTCTTTTTTAAAGCTTGCTCTAATAGAATTCTACATTGGGCCTACAAGTATGAGATGAAGGCTTAAAGAGAATGACTTAAAGAGCTTTTATTATTTTCATCAAGAAGCTGTGAAACTATTATTTTTATTATTTTCACCCATCTTATTCCTATGTGGGCATGACTTAAAGAGCTTTTATTGGTGAAGCTGTTTGAAAAGAATTATTTGACAAAAAACAACTTCAAGCAGCTTATAAAGTCGGTGGTGAAGTTGTGCTAAGTAAATCCCGAGTACAAACATCTGGTAGTTAAATTGCTAAAGAAAAAAACAAATCCAAACAGGGCGTTAAACCCTCTAGCTCCATGGTCGTACTTTTTAATGTGCCTTATTTTGAGCTCAAGTCTATGTTCATCACTCCAAAACTTTTTCAAAAGCATTGGGTGGTTGAAAGCCCTAGTTTGGTTTTGGATAATTGATGAAACCCTAGTACTAACCTCTATGCTAAGTATGTGTAGACTTAATGAGGTTGGTACATGCCAAGTGATGAAGCAAGAGATGATCATGGTG
>Ga0182004_10000221_pt1 | contig 29834 bp, 25 predicted proteins | sample Sormic07211540_1_FD_120479 | JGI IMG/M metagenome (GOLD analysis project Ga0182004, IMG submission 120479) | Endophyte microbial communities from Sorghum bicolor roots, Mead, Nebraska, USA - 072115-40_1 MetaG | ecosystem: Host-associated > Plants > Roots > Unclassified | place: USA: Nebraska...
ACAAACACCAAAACTCGTGGAATTCTATCAGATAAAACCCTAAGTCTGGGTGTTGGTTGCATTTGGATCCTTTTCTTTATTTATTTGATGATTAAATTTGATACTTAAGGACCGTCAACAATCATTGGGGTCAAGGATGGGTTGATAGATGGGTTCAGGTGAGGCATTTAATGTGGTCATAGATGGAGAGAGGATAGTATTAACTCCTAAGTTGCTTAGTTTTCCTTCTATGGCATCACTAAACATGCCATCTCTATACTCTTCCCAGTGTCTTATATTTTTTGGAGGGAAAGCAAATTGACGATATTTTCTAAAAGATGCGCTTCTGAGAAGACTTGATTTATATTGATTCACAAGCATCTTGCAAAATTGGACAAATCATCATCATACAATTTATCCTCACAAAAACTTTTAGATGGTTGACCTTCTTTTTTACTGAGAGGCTTCTGGGTTCTTGATGTTTGAGATTAATAGATAAACCTTAGGATTGAAGTGCTTGTGGTTTAGCTATCAAAACTTCCTCTACATGTTCGGAAGATGATTTCTTCCCTTTCTTGGGGACTCTACTAGTGAAGGGAGTCTATGCACTAATTCTATCAAGTATAGCCCTTGCTTCACTTATAGACAGATGAAGGAAATCTCCTACAGAAGCTGCATCAAAGGATACCCTAGATTTCTTGATAAGACCTATGTAAAAATATTGAAGAAGAATCAGTTCTAAAATAGCAAGGTCTAGGTCAGTGTTGATGAGGTCATTAAAATGATCCTAGGATATGCCAAGAGATTCTTGTTCTAGTTGCCTAAAAGTCAGAATCTCTTTCCGAAGGCTAACTACATTAGAGATGGGAAAGAAATGTAAACAAAACTGTGAGCACAACATGTCCAAATCTCCTTGCACACTCCCTACGGTCTGATCATACCACTTTTTAGCTTTTTCCATCAAAGAGAACGGAAAAAGCTTCCATATTAATGTCTCGTTAGACATGCCAGCGATATGCAAGCATGGACGGGTCTCCTCAAACTTTCATAGATGTGAGTGTGGGTTTGCATCACCTTCTCCTAAGAAGAATTGTCCTTGAATCATGTTTACAAAATGTAGGCGCAACTCATAACCAGGTGCTAAGATAGGCTCTACACATGATGGTGGCCTTAGGCTTGCACTCATGGGTGTAGTAAATTATGAGCGGATAGGAATGGAATTTAAAGCATCCATAAGGATGAACACAATAAAGATGAAAAAGAAAGGGATAAAATAGGGAAGACATAAAAGTATAACGCAAGGTTAAGCTAGACTCAAAGTTATCTCAATTACTATCTTCCCCAGCAGTAGCGCCAGAAATGCTTCTTGGTACAAATTAAATGCACGCAAGAAATATAAGTATCTGCAAGCGCATGGATAGTATACTGATGTAGCATTTTACTCGGGAGTATTCTAGAGTATTGTTATTTACACTACTACATAAATTATTTTGTATGACCTTTTCAAAACAACCTCGGAGGCGAGCAGTTTTTTCAACCGCCTCGGTAAGTCCTCAGATTAATAGAGGCGGGCATTTCTTATTAACCGAGGCGGTCACAAAAAATTGCCTCGCCAAATCGATTTACCGAGGCGGTCACCTTAAGACAACCATCTCCAAAAATAATTTATTTTCGGAGGCGGTTGTCTTAGAACAACCACCTTCGTAAATCTATTAACTCAGACGGGCACGCTATACGGCCCGTTTTAGAAAATAGTGGCCCAACAGGCAACCCATCTCAACCTAGCATCACTCATCGCATATAAACGCAGAGCTAGGGTTTCTTCTCTCCATCGCTCACTCTCCCTCCCTCAGAGCCAATGCCCACCACTTCCCCTCCCCTTATCTCTCTAGATCTAGTAGCACCGGCCCCTTCCCCTCCCCTCCTCTCTGGAGCAGCACCCCCTCCCCTCCCCTTCTTTCCCACTACTCAGTAAGTGGGAAGGACCATTTATGGTGATTAACTCTTCATCACATAGAGCAGCAACTCTTCAAAACGATGAAGGTACGTTATTCAAGGTAAATGGATAATGCCTTAAGATCATTCTAGAACCTCATAAAAGTCCTGCTGAGTTAGACATAGTTCAATTTATTCTTTTCCACTAATTTGATCCTCCTGCATCTCTGATTTGTTTCGTAACAAAACTAGTGGAAAATCAGGGTTAGAATAAAGTCTTAGGGGGGTACGAGAAACCTGTCCGCGAGCCGCCAACAGGTGGGGCCGGTTGGCCCCACTTGCTAGGCCGGCCGGCCTGCCCCTATGGTGAGCCGCCTCACGCCGCTTCCCATGTCCCTTCCAAAGTGTTCTAGTCCTCATTCCATACATTTTTCGTGCGAGTCAATTTTTCCCGTAACCATCATATAGAACCTAGATCCAACCCCTCCTGCATGTTGATCTAGAGTATAAAATCTTACCCCATGCCTGCCTCAAGGCCATACCTTCAACACTTTTCTAGCAGCAACCCAATCTCTCCTTACCCAATTTCCAATGATCGGCCACACCAAGCTCTACGCCGTTGAGCTTTTCCTTTTTGACGATTCAATGGTCGTCGCCCAGCTGAAGTTGTCATCATCCCATCGAATGATCTCACCATCACACTGACAAAAGAGATTGTGCCAAGTCATCCTCAGTCCTTCTACGGCTGTGCCATGCTAACGCTTCATCTTCCGCTCCCGCCATCGCATCTCTCCATTGAAGGACCACGTAGTTCCGTGTCCCCAAGGAGCTCGATCTTCTTCCTCTAAAGCCTAATGAGGTGCTCATGGGGTTGAAGACAAACAAGTTTGGAGATCTCACCTGCATGAAGCATAGATCCACTACACCATGCACGGTCCTCGATGGATTTCGGGCTATGCCAGAGCAAATTCAAGTCAAGCATCCTAAATCTCCATCTTCTTCGTCTAGCTCTGGTGGATCAAAATGCAAGAGAACATCTAACATGGATTTAGAGAAGTGGATTGAAGCCCTTCTTGAGTCCAACAAGACTCTCACCCAAGCTAGTGATGAGCTCTAGAAAGAAGTAGCAGATTTTACCCATGCTGATGATAGGAACAAGCATAGCATATCCACATTGAGTTCCATGATAGATAGGTTGACTAGACATGTGGACAAGTTAGATGTCAAGTATACAAGCTTAAAACTAAGCATAACATCACTTGTCACACTATAGTCAACCACATAGAAGAAGTGGAAGAAAGGGAGAAGAAGAAAGAGAAGAAGTGAGAGAGAAAATAGAATCGATTGATAAGGCTCTAGTGTTTTGAGTCTTAGAGACTTAAGAGTCTTAAATTAGTTTGTTCAAATTAGTTCCTCAAACTATGTAATAAAAGTGCCTCAAATGATTTCAATAAAGTTATCTTAGAGTCATATATTCTCTCTCTCTATTATTATTTTTGGATACATGTCTTGTCCCCATGTATTTTGTTAAGATAATAGGAAACAAGTACAGGGGAGAGACCCTGCTAATAAGAAGTTGATTGTGAATTTATGAGAAAATAGAAGTATTCGATGACAAGACCGCACCTGATGAAGTGGGCCTAGACTGGCTACAGGGGCTATGTGCCCAGCTCTTGATCCTATCCATCCCCATCAACACAGTGTCGTATGTTCCTCATACTCTCTATTCTGATATATACGCTACACTAATTGATGACCTATTAAAAAGCAAGATGTATACTTGTCTAGATTAAAGATTTAGATTGCTTTACCATGACTTAAGGATAGATTCGCACAATACTTTTCTTGGAAATACTCAATATTGTTGGGAACATACATTAGGGACCCCATACACTTAGGCCCTTGTGGACTATGAGACAGAAGAATAACAACAACTAGATTCTTAATGTTTTGTCATTTGGAGAATTTCCTTTCAAAAATCATTAAAAATAATAGCTGATCTTCCGTTGTCGTAAGATCAATGCCTACCCAAGCCTTACATGTTTATAAAACTAGCTCATAAGCTACTTACTTTGTATTGAGTCGAGTCAAACTGTGCAAGACCCTTGTTGAGAGGTAAGTCATGCTCTCAAGATCAAGATCACATACACCCAGATATATCTACTACTCCTACCCTAGGTGTACGCAAAAACATGCTTTTCCACCCCAAAAGTCTATCTCCAACCCTGGGAGAAGATCCAAAATGGTTATAAGTTTTACAATAAATGCTCCAAGATTGTGATTAATTCTTTTTCAAGATTATTGTATTCCAGGGCAGAGACATAGAGCTATGCAAAATAAGTATTTAAAAAAGAGAGAGAGAAAAAGAAAAAATGATAGCTCTTATCTCTATACCTAAAGAAGTTTATTAGTACAAAGTCTAAAGAACATTATTGTAAATTATTCAAGAAGACTCTCAAGGAGAAATGTAGAATTAGGTTAGCCACCAAATATTTCCACACACATGCAAAATCTTGATCTAAGGGTATGACACTCCCCTTCGAGGATCCTAGCTTTGACTTGGCAACATATGCAAGGTAAGTAAGCTACATCCTTGAATTACCTAAAACTCCAGATACGGCCTTTTTAGAGTAGGATGTTTTCAAGGCATTAATCTTTAAATGCCACTGTGAGATCCACAAATACTAGATATATGAGTGATTTGAGTGTACCACAACAAGGAGAAGGTAAGCTATGATTCTTTTCAAAAATATCTATAAAAACTCCAAGTGACAGGTTTGACAGATGAAAGGGGCTCTATTTCATGCTATTCCATTCTTCAACCACCTAAAGTTGTATGGTACACACATTGAACCCCGTAGTACAGGAATGACTAAGAAAGGTCTAGTGCTGATATCTTGTCTTATAGTTATGCAAGTAATCTAACCTTTTCTCGAGGATGAGTAAAGCCCAAGTATGGGGGAGTTTATTAATGGTAATTAACTCCAATTATAAATTGTCAACTAATGCCCAAGAACCAACTAAAATGAACAAAAGTGCCCTTTGATTTGATTTAAACGTAATCAGTTCCACGAGTTTTGTTGTTCTCACTTGTTTTGTAGATATTGGATATTCTATACATAAAAGCATCTCAAATGATGAACCAGAGCACACCATTGTGAAGAACTTGTAAATGATCGAAACAGATATATCATTTATTATAATTGAAGTCTCGATGAGAAAGTCCACTTTGGATACGCTTTGGAACACTCTAGAAGACACTGGAACCATCACAAAACAATAGTTTTAGGGATTAATCTAACTAAATCCATAGCTTTGGTGAATTATGGTTTTCCAGGGATTAAATCAGAAATAGACGAGGAAGTGTAGGAGTCAAAGAACCAAATCAAAACACGTTGGAATTCCACAAGAATTGACAGGAATGTTCTAGAGGACAACAGAAGACACCAGAGCAAATAAGAAGTCGACCTAGCCCTGAGCTAAGCCAGCCGGCCTGCCAGGTGGGGCCGGTTGGCCTAGGTGGGTCCCACCTGTCATGTAGTTTCACGCGACGGTTTCCAACCGACCTCTACGACACATCTTGACCATTGTTTTAAGTCGGTTTGATCCAAGGGCTATGGTTCATCCCACCAGGCTATATAAGCAGAGGCAGACCCCCCTGAGGCATCTTGAAGACTTCAATTCATTATCTCCATACAAGATGAAGAGACGTGTCCCTAGAACCTCTCTAGAGCCTAGCCATAAAGATGAAGACTAGTACACCTCTAGTTAGGTTTAGATCTAGTCTTAGCATTAGAACTAGAAGAGAGAGAGAGGTAGAAGATCTAGAGGAAGCCCTGGGCTTGTCGGTGTTCCTTCTTCAACTTGTACTTGTGGATTCAAGTTCTTCAACTTGTACTTCGTCTGTAAGTTTATTGTTCTTATTGTTCTTCTAGTTTATGAGATTCATTTGAGTATTTTTATCTAGTGCACTAGGTTAAAATATAACTCATAGTGTAAGCGTCGTGCTTAGGCTCAAGATACTCATAGATGTGCCCTATAGTTCGGATCGGTGGTAGATCACGAAGGTGACAACTTTGTTGATTCTTATATAGTTCACCTCCCATCTATTGGTGAGGAGACCTTTTGTTATGTGGTAGATTCGTACTATGTTTGCGACCTTCCATAGTAATTCCTCAGCGGATCAATAAGTACAAAAACTCTCTAAAAGTAGAATTAGACCACCCTAGTTCACTCCCTCAACCTTCTAGAGTCTCATCCTTCGATGTGCTCATGGATTAAGCCAAGATCAAGATCCCTCCATCTATTCCTTGGGTTCGATATTAAAGCTGGGTCATCCTAGTGAAGTGCTACATTGGTATCTTATATGTGCGCTTGTGGATAATTATAAAACTTAGTGTGCATTAATAAAAAGCAACACTCCCCCTTGCTATTGTTTCCAACACAAAACAAGAACTCAAACTTTGTCGAGGTGCTTGTGCTTTGGGTTGATGAGAAAACTTGTTTGTCGTGCCCTAGATTAAGTCTTTAGGCTTCTGGGATTCCTGCTTTGACTAAACCACCTGACTCTTGGGCTTATCACAGGCATAGGAGGAATAAGTAACCTTCCCTTTTCTGTGGGGGGCGACACTACCACCCTTCACATCGACACTACCGCTCTTAGCTGGCAGTGTTGCTTGAGGCTGCTTTTCTGGAACCTTCTTTGTAGGTTGTTTTGTACCTATTTTTCCTTTGCTAGTGAATTTGATGCACTCATATCCATTAAAAACCTTTCTTCCATTTGTCTTGGCTCCCTTTTTGTGTCCAAGCCCATCCTTAATGTTGAGGATGTCTTCCATTTGTGTATTGTGGCCTCTTTGGTTGATTCTCTTGGCCACTAGCTGCTTTATTATCTTTCATGCACTTCCCATCTAGCATAGCATCGAGTCTTGAGATCACCTTTCTCATTTCACCCATGTTTACATGGTTAGTGGAATAGGCATTCACATTAATATTATAACATTTTTCACATCTTTGACTAGTGTAGGGATTAGAGGTGTTCTTTGTATTAGAGGGCTATGAGTTGCTCTCTAAAAGAAGACGGTATTGCTTCTCAAGTTTGTTGTGCTTTTCATCTAAGACACGATACTTGTCATTGAGTGAAATATTTGCCTTCTTCATGTGAGCATGTTCTCTTTGATCTTTGTCCAAGGCCTTGTTCAAAGAGTCCCACATCACTTCTCTCTAGCACAAGAGCTTCCTTGCAAGCAATGTACATCTTTTCTTGTTCAAGGAGATCATCATCCCTTGTTGCTAGCTCTGCTTGAACACTTTCTAAATCCTCTAATAGTTTAGTGATAAATATCTTGGTTTTGGGATCCAAGTTTTTAGTTATTTGAACAAAATCATGAATATCACTAAGGTCATCATCACTAGAGCTTTCACTAAGTTCACTACTAGGGCCTTGTTTAGTTCCTGGGCGAAATTTTTTCACGGCACTGTAGCATTTTTGTTTGTTTGTGGTAATTATTGTCAAATCATGGACTAACTAGGCTTAACAGATTCGTCTCGTAAGTTTCGACTAAACTGTAAAATTATTTTTTATTTTTGTTTATATTTAATACTCCATGCATGTGTCTAAAGATTTGATGTGATGGGGAATCTTGAAAAGTTTTTGGATTTTGGGTGGAAGTAAACAAGGCCTAGATATATCACTAGGTTGTGGAGAAGGTTTGGTATTTGATTCTACCTTGTCACCCTTTGCCATGAGACAAATATGAGGGGAGTGGTGATCATCATCATCGGACAAGTTGGTGAAGAGTCTTGGTGTAGAGGATGACTTGTGAATTGCCATAGATGCAACTTTCACATCCTCATCACTTGACTCTTTAGTTGAGTCCCACTCATACCCAATGTGTTCCTCTCCCATTTGCTTGTTTCTCTTTCTATGCTCATGCTTGCCTTCTTTGTTGTTGTCCCTCTTGTAGTTGTTTTCTTTCTTCTCATAAGGACATTTGGCAACAAAGTGTTTGGTGCTGCCATAGTTTTAGCAAGTTCTCTTTTCTTGTTTGAAAACCTTCTTTGCACAACTTTATAAAGGTATCCATTTTGCTTCAGCCCCTTGTGATACTTCCTTATTAATAAATCCATGTCATCAATTTTCTCGAAATGAGCCCCATTGTCTTTTTCTTCATCACTTGAAGATGAGCTTGCATCGTCACTTTGCTGCACTTGCTTCATTTCTTTGGGTTGACTTGTTGATGTTAGCTTTCTTCCCTTTAATTTGCTTGAGGTACCTTTCTTGTTTGATTTTTGGCCTTGAGAGCAACCTCCTTTATCTTCATACCATCTAACTTTGCTTTCAGCTCACTAAGTTTCCTTCTCTCATTTGCTTCTTCTCTTTGCATGTCAAATGTCGACACTCTTCCAAGCACGTCATTTGGTGTGAAGTGCTCAAACTTTTCTTGTCTCTAATCAAGGTGACTATGGTCACATTTCTTGGTGAGTATGCCTCCAACATAACCTTCACCACTTTGTGATCATCAAGCTCATTGTAACCATAGCCTCTAATTTTGCCCACCAAGGTCATCAATCTATCAAACATCTCTTGAGGCCCTTCGCCATCAACAGTCACAAATCTATTGAGCTTGGCCATCAACAAATCTATTTTGGCTCTTCTCACTTTGCCTGCACCCTCATGAGCAAGGTGCAAAGTGTCCCAATTTTGCTTTGCCACATCAACATTCATCACTCTATTGTACTCATTGCCATCTAGAGCACTATGAAGAATACTTGTGGCTTGGCCATTGAGGTGCACAACAACTAGCTCTACATTTGTTGGTTCTTCAGGGTTCTCTGGTGGTTGAAATCAACTACACACAATTTCGCAAAGACCAGGGTGAAGACCGATAAGATCCCTCATCAAGTGCTTCCTCTTGGCAAAGTTTGTCCCATCGAAATGAGGCAACTTGCCCATGGGTACATTGATGAAATACTTGTGGTCATGGTTAGTCAAGTAAGAATAATTAAAGGATACAGTGGCTGTTGGTAAATCTTAACGTCATCACTAAATATTAGCAACGGTGCCAGAGATGCCAGGTGGGTAATCCTATAACTATTGGATATTCTGCAAGCGCACAGAATGTACCGATGTAGCACTTCACCAAGGATGAATATTCTAGGGTATCATTATTTGTTTTATCCCAAAGGAAAGCGGTAGCTAGAAATGCTAATAGGAAAGAGATCCCTATCTCAATTTAGAACAACTAGTGTAAAGGGGGAGATAACTGATAGGTAGAAGGAAGGTGGTGGTTCAAAGATAACTGATTAAGATAACTAAAAGATAACTAGTGTAGATAGCTAGGTGGGAGGACAATGAGTGAGAAAGGTTCCTGTGACTCTACTTCTACTTCCATGTTCTAATCTAATCAAACAATAGAAACAAACTAGAATTGCTACCTTACTGCTTGGTTGCTAGGGATAGCCGAGAAAGCAGGAGACAGAACCCCTACTAAAGCGACTATACTCTTATGGATGCCTTGCCTTTTAAGAACTAGCTCGCAAGGAGATTGTTGACGGTTGTTAACCATCAAAATTATATGTCAACCAAGGAGAAGAAAGGGGATAAAAATTGAACACCACCATAGACATAGTGTATTTACTGACAATTTCCATGAGTTTTGGTGAATGTTTGTTTCCGCAGGGGGTTATCGGAATAATAACAAAAGGAGGTCCACATGTCAGATTTACATAGAGAGAAGACCCGAACGTCAACTCTAGAACAATCTAGAAGACTTAGGAAGATGTGCCTAAAAGCTAGGGCCCACCTGCCATTGGGCCGGGGTGGGCTCCTAGGGGGCATGGGTGGCCGTCCGGGGGCAAGAACCAATCAGGTTCCACCTCGCGGATCCTGCCTCCACTGCCTTTGGAGAGTAATCTGGAGTGTACATTTAAGTCAGTTTGGTCCGAGGGTTGTGGTGCTTCCTAGGGGGCTATAAATACAACCCTGACCCCTGGAGAAGAGCTCACAATTGAGAGAGAAAAATAGAATTATATTTTTAGTCTCATCTAAGAATTAGAGGGATCACAACTTAGCTTAAGTGGTGTTATAAGTGTCAACAAGCATTTCTTGCGCCGTATTCAGGGAAGGAATAAACTTTTCGAGAAAAATTGCCTAAATAGATAGTTAATAAATGAGTAGGTACCTTGCTAGTCACCTCTACTTGGCAGCTTTACCCCTGTGTTAGCAGTATCGAAACTGATTCACTTAATTATTTATCTGAATCGGATCAATCAAGAAGGAAGCTTGTCACCAGTATTTGAAGCTATGGTTGAAAAGACCTTGTTGGAGTTCTCTGCTCCAATAGTAGAGAACGTCCGCACTGGTCCAATACTAAGAACAGAAAATCTTAAGTTTGAGCTCAAGCCAAGCCTCATCAACATGGTACAAGCTATCCAATTCAGTGAAAAGGTACATGAAGACAAAAGTGCACATCTGCAGGACTTCATGGAGATTGGAAACACCTTCACCATAAAAAGAGTTAATCAAGATATCATACTACTTCGCCTCTTTCCATTCTCGCTAGTGGGAAGAGCGAAGCAGTGGTTCTATGCTAACAAAGAAGACATCAACACATAGGCGAAGTGTTCCAAGGCCTTTCTAGCAAAATTCTTCCCAATAGGCAAGACAAATGCCTTAAGAGGAAAGATTACCAATTTTCAACAGTAGAAGACAGAAACCATTTTAGAAGCATGGGAACGTTTGCAAGGATACATTTAAGATTGTCCTCATCGTGGAATGGAAGTGTGGTTACTCATGCAAGGCTTTTATCATGGATTAAACCAGAAGACACATGAGCAGCTAGATGCCACTGCTGAAGGATCATTCTTATCACTTACTCTTGGGAAAGCTAAGAAGCTTATGGAGAAGATATCAGATAATCAAAGTTGGTCCCAAGACAAAGGTGAAGAAGCAATTGAAGAAGTAAGTACACTGTCTACAAAGATGGATAATTTGCTCCACTGGCTAGACCAGAGGGCCAAGTACAAGGATGACCAGAGGGTGATTGAAGCAATATCTAGACCAAACTCAAACCCCACCATCAGGAAAGTTCCACATTAACCAAATTGGAGATAACATCAAAATAGACAAGGTATGAATTCCGGTAATTTTACAAAGCAACCTTCTTTAAGAAAGTTAGTTAGCAGCAATCTAAAATCAATCTAGATATTAAATCTAGGCTTGCTAATAATGATAAAACCTTGGAAGATTTAAGTATTAAAATGGAAAGTTTCTCATCTGTCATCAATGACCAACTTGAGTATAATAAAAGATAGAAGCAAAAATTGCACAGTTGGCTGCTACATTGCCTGTTGCCACTAACCCTGAGCAGGTAAAGAATATCACTACAAGGCGAGGGAGTTCTACCAAAGATCCTCTGTATCCAAAAGGTAACAAAAGATCAGTGGCAATACCGTCAACATTACCAACAATGATGGAGAAAGAGAACAACATTCCTAAAGATATACTACCAGAACCGGTCCAAGACCATGAGATGGGACAAGATTTTCAATACACCAACTATCTACCATTTCCTCATTGGAATAGAAGACCACAACAAATAGATGAGTAGTTTGGTAAGTTTGTGGAGGTAATTCAGAAATTATATATCAATATATGTCTGTTGGATGCCATACAGGTTCCTACATACGCCAAGTATATAGAGACATTCTTAACGAGAAGAGACCACTACCATCCACTAAAATGATCAAGCTCACAGAAGAGTGCAGTGCGGCCATCCTTAACAAGTTACTATAAAAGAAGAAAGATCCAGGATGTCCGACCATTTAATGTACAATTGGAGATCAATATTTCAACCATGCACTCTATGACCTTGGAGCAAGTGTCAGTGGTGCCCGCTACTGTCTACTACCAGCTCAATCACACTGCACTTGAGCCAAAATCATTGTGCCTTCAGCTGGCTGATCAATCAGTCCGATATCCATTGGGCATCACCGAAAATATTTTAGTCAAGATAAGAGAATTCTTCATGCTAGTGGACTTTGTGGTACTGGATATGCATCCAGAGTCAAAAGTGTCACTCATTCTCGAGAGACCCTTTTTGAGCATCGCCAATGCATACATTGATGTCGCCAAGAAGAGCAATTCACATTCAAGTCAAAATAAGAGCTCAATTCTTCTTCAAAGATGGTAGAATAAGACAAGCCAGAAGAATCACCAGAGTCATCGACTCTGTGATCATCAGCAGAATAAATAATTTGGAAGGTCCAATTCGAAGGACTCTAAACTTCGAACCCTCGCTGAAAGGTAACTCGATATTTACCCACACTTTCAATTTATTTACTTTACAACATTACATTATAAAAATTCTACACCCCATATAAATAATTTTTGGTGTGTAACAACCCGTTAAAAATATTTATTATGGTGGCATAAAAATGTTTTTACTTTATGTTTAAATTCCATGGGTCCCACCTGTCATATCTCCACCTAACTTACATCACATCACCACCCACTCTCCTCCACTCATTTTTTTTCTTTTTCCACCGGCCAAATCCACCAACCACTCACTTCCTTTGCTTAAGCATGAAGTAAAGATGATAGCCATAAAAACTGAGTGGGAGAGGGGCCAACACATGGGCGGCCGCCCCACCCTGCTTGGGTGCCCACCCGACCACCTTCTCCCCTATAAAAACCCTTCCTCCCTTCACTCCCATACACCACACACGACCATTTTCAGTAGACAAACACTGATCTCTCAGCCTCCAATTGTCTAGAGAGAGTTTTGGGAGAGAAGAAGAGCATATAAAGAGTAGAAGAAAGAGTGAAAACTTAGGAGAGTGAGCAATAGCTCAAGCGCTAGTGTGAGAGGGCTAGAGCTGCAAGAATTCCATAGAGAAATTAGTGGAGTGTTGTCCAACTAGGTTTAAGAATTCTAAAATTAAAGGGAGATTCTGTCAAAATTCAAACTAGCAACTAGAATCAATCGTTGAAGAACAACTGACCTCTGGACGGCTAACAACAAACCTCTGACTAACCCCTCGCACTAGTGTTGTTTTTGTTTGTGAGCATTTGTTGCAAGATAAAGAGCTGGGCAAATGGAATTGCACACAAGGTCACGCGAAGGACCACAAGGAGCTCATCCCGGTATGCTTCATCAAGGGCCAGTTCCGACATGAGCACAGATCCTCCCGTCGACCACCAACCCGCGTCTTCTTCTGCTGCACCACAGAGGGTTCTCCTCACGGCAACTCACCTTGCCCTGAGAGATTTGAGAGAGAAGAGCGTCTACAACAACCTGAAGAATAGGAGCTTCATACACACACCAGTCCTGGATGAGGTATTCCTCTGCAAAACAGGTATGGCTACTGAACTCGATACTATTTTTTTAGTTTGTTGGTTGGAGTTCTTTTGCAACTATTACAAAGCTAGGGTCAAAGCTTTTAACTATAGAATTTCTTTGCACCCTTCAACTCACCGAGACAGGAGTCTATTTTAGACTGTTTACCCAAGACTTTTGTCTAACCTGGAGAAATCTTAGCGATCTTTTATGCTTTCCTGCAAAAGCATGTTTAGACTTAAAATAATCCCTAAAAGATTTTGACACGCATACAATTTGGACCGATATTTCTAAAGAGCCTTTCTTTTATGGCAATCGTACTCGGAATATAGAGCACCCTACACTTAGGTTCTTACATAAGTGGTTGGGTACAGCTTTCTTCCCCCGGGATGATGCTAGTAAGACTAGAGCCATAGATTTACAATTAATTTACGCAGCAGTAAAGAAAATAAGAGTATCACCTATAATGCTTTAGTAGATCACTGGCTAAGCATTCCTGACTATAAAGTAGGAGATGTGGCTATCTGTTCCATCGTTACTCTCTTAGCCTTTCATCTCAAATGAATTGGTGGTGCCTCTTTAGACTTTATTGATACACATAGACAAATTTATGGATATGAACATTTTAATCATGCACACTTAGTAAACAAAATAAAAGGGGATTTGTATATGACCTATGGGGACGCCAAGCTCCAGTTACCTAACCCGGAGATGGCATTGTATTCTGTCCAAACTCTACACATTGAGTTTCAGGCATGACCAATGAATAGGAGAGGAGCTCAAGGAGAAACTTCTGAGTGGGCACCTCAAAGGATAGCCTCTGAGAAGTTTGCTCGTCAACACGAGCCAGTCTGGCTTGAAGCCGACTCCACTAGGGAAGTACCGGTGCACACCAGTTATGATGAATGGCAAGCACGGTAGTGTCGCGCACTGAACCTTAGGATGTACCCTCTATTTCATCCTGCCTACCATCCATATGGGTATTACCAGCCACCACCATTCATCCCTATAGGGGAAGGTCCCTCAAGTGAAGCACCAAGACATTCATTTAGTACCTACGGTGAGAGGATAGAAGATGAGGAACCGCAACAAGACTTTGAGCAAGGACACAGGTCTGATGCTTCTAGGTTTTTCTATAACCAGCAGCATTATAATGAACAAATGGCATTCCAAAACTATATCCACGCTTCTCTTGCTCACAATGAGCAGAATTGGAATGACCAGCGTCAGTGGAACCAAAACACCACTCAGACGTTAACCACCATTCAAGAAGGGCAAGATCAAGTCAATAATACTTTAAATGACATCTTCGTGTTCCTACAAATTTTGAAAGAAGACTAGCTTGGGGGAGGACCTCCGTCATCAAGGTAATTTTTTTTACTTCGTTTTAATTTATTTCCTTTTTATTACAGATATAAATTTAGAAAACTAAATAAATATTTGTTGTTTAATTTATTTAAGTTTACATTTGTTTAAAAATGAAAACCAAATAAAAAGAGTGTAATATAAGTTTGCTTTATTTTCTTATTTGAGTTTGCTATAAATAAAATATGTAGAAATGATGAATGCATGGAAATAATGAATAGTTACTCTGTCGTAATTCTTTTTAAGTACCTAGTTTTAAATTAGAATTCTCCCAAGGATTGGATGCACTGTTAGACAGCTGAATTTACTCCACCCTTTAAACCTGTGGGAGCATATGCTTAAACTAAATCTAGGTAGTTGATGGATATGATATAGTTTGAGCTGTTGTTTTAAATTGTAGAGATTTATTTTATGAAAATTCAAATGATTCACGGTGAGTTCTATGTATGACAAAGAGTATAAAATTCCTACCACATCTATATTTATTTAGAATAGGAAGCCTTCACATACATGTAGAGCTTTGTGTTTGCTCGAGCTGTGTTGACCCTTAGGAACTCATCAATAGGCTAATCCTGGTATCGCGCACACTCATGTTCAGCCTTTGTTGCTTCTACTTTGTAAGTACGCAAAACATATATATTCCATTTTCACCTATTAAAAAATGTTTCACTTTTACACAGAATGAACACCAAAAAAATTTCCCTTGCTTATTTGCTAGCCATTTATCTCAAGTTCAATGCTCCAAGTATCACCTTTCATTCCTCTACAAAATTTTCATTACAAAAAAAAATTGTTGGGTTGCAAGAAAAATATTGGACAAAAGCATGAAAGAAAGAAGAAAAAGAAAGATTTATGAGCCCAAGTTTATTATCAAAATTTCAAGTTCAAAATTAGAGGAATCATTTCAAATAAAGGAGCATTAGAATTATTTTGCACCCTTTCTCCTTCAACAAATATTCTCTCGTTTAGCATCCACATATAAAACCACACAAGCACAAACCAGATGGTTATGTGGTAAGTTCATTTGGACGGTTCAGTCAAACCCAATGCATTAGTTATCTCCACACCTATGAGCTCCATATATGCTTTATTAGATATAGGGTGAGATAGAGTAAAGGCTATATAAATGCATTGTGCCACAAATACTAAATATTTTAGAGCAAGAAAGAAGGCATCACTCCTTTCAATGCCTTAGAGAGGATCCAAAAATACCACATATTGATAGACTTGAAAGGTCATATTAAAGAACTATGAGTTTTATTTTTGAAACTCTTATAAAAACTCCAGAACAGAGGTGGAACAACAAAGCATGAGACAATAGTGCTTGACTTAATTGTTCTGTCTTTCAACTGCTCAAGACCAAAGAATAGGTAAAAGCTCCATGGTTGGAAGAAACACGAGTAAGTTTGGAAGTTATGATAGTTCACTGTAGTCTGGGGATGAGTTCTTATTTGAAGCATGTGTACTTATAAAGCATGAAAGCATTGTAGCAACTCTTCATCTATCTCTTGTAGCTATTTGCTCAAGGACGAGCAAAAGGCAAGCTTGGGGGAGTTTGTTGATGGTTGTTAACCATCAAAATTTTATGTCAACCAAGGAGAAGAAAGGGACTGAACATCACCATAGACTTATGGTATTTACTGACAATTTCCACGAGTTTTGGTGAATGTCTGTTTCCGCAGGGGGTTATCGGAATAATAACAAAATGAGGTCCACATGTCGGATTTACATAGAGAGAAGACCGGAATGTCAAGTCTAGAACATTCTAGAAGACTTAGGAAGATGTGCTCTGAAAGCTAGGGCCCACCTGCCATAGGGTAGGGGCGGGCGCCCAAGGGGTAGGGGCAGCCGCCTGGGGGCATGAACCAATCAGGTTCCACCTCGTGGATCCTGCCTCCGCCACCTTTGAGGAGTAATTTGGAGCGTACATTTAAGTCAGTTTGATCCGAGAGCTGTGGTGCTTCCTAGGAGGCTATAAATACAACCCTAACCCCCCTGAGGAGAGCTCAGAACTGAGAGAGAAAAATAGAATTATATTTTTATTCTCATCTGAGATTAGAGGGATGACAACTTAGCTTAAGTGGTGTTAGAAGTGTCAACAGAGATCCTAATGCCGAGCACGACCTGCTACGTCCTGCTAGTGCACTCCTACTGTCTGTCCAAACCAGCGGCCACCAATGGTGAGCTTTAGCCTAAGCACCACACGCTTACACTAATTCCCACTACTTTAACCGAATGTACGATTGAACTAGAGCACCTTGTTATAGGCAATGGAAAACAACTAAAGAGTTGTTTATAGGATCGCAATCTAGTGTGTATCTACTATAAGACAAGATAGACCACTACAATACTATTGCAGGAATAATATTGCACAAAGTAAATACTTAGACAAGTAGAAGAAGAATAACATATTAAATAAGAAAAGTCTTACAAGAGAAAGATACAAGAGCTATATCAGACTCTCTAGAAGATGACTCCAAAGACCCCGAGCTTCACTCGACTCAACTCTAACTCCCACACTAGACTATACTACTACTAATGAACTAAGAGAGCCTTTTTGTCTCTTGAATCAATTGAATCACACCTTGAGAGGGTGGATACAACCTCTATTTTATAGGAGAAGGTGAGGGGGTGCCACGTTAGTGATCCATGTGCTCCATGCTTCTCCACCCTTGGATAAACCGACCTTGTAACCACCATGGATGGATGGCAGTGGTTAATCCAACATGTGGGATGCCTGCTTGAGTCGGTGGGGAGCCAAACGACTTAGCTGGCCACCATGGGGGGATCGACCAATCCCCATATGACAAGTGGGCCTAGCCAAGTTCTTTAGAATGTGTCCCATCTCTCATAGGAATTGGCTCCTTCAACTCTCAAGAGTTTGTCACGTTGAATGCTTCCTTGTGGGCCCATGAATCCATGTGCAATGATCTTTTATCATTGGAAGTTGATCTGATGGACCTTGGTGGGTCCAAGTGCTCATTTTGCTCCTGCATCCAAATACTAAGATTACATTGGAAATATTTATTGATAAAAATATGTCTATGTCATGGTACTCTTCCTCTATTTCCAAGACTGTTGACGGTGTTTTGATGTGGATTTTTAGGGTATATCCACCGTCAACAGCGACATATTTCTTCTTGGTGTTGCTGCCATTGTCCTTGCTATGCTTTTTCTTGCCCTTGTCTTTGTTCTTCTTGTTCCCCTTGGAGGCGTGATATGATGCATCATCATCACCATCATTCGCTCACTTGATGAAGCATCATATGCCTTCTTCTTCTCTTATTCTTTTGTGCTTGTTGCTCTTCTCTTGGCTTTTTCTTCACCAATGAGCCTTGTTTCTTCTTTTCTTTGCATCTTTTCATCATGCTTTTGTTGCTCTTCTTTGTTCTTTCTCTTCGCTTCTCTTCTTAACTTTCTTTCCTTCTTTCTTTCTGCATTGGTGGTCTTGTCATTCTTGAGGGTGGTGTTACTTGCTGTCGAGGGTGACACATCACTGCTGTTGCTGACATCCTTGACATGTGCACCACCCGGTTTTGGATCTCGAGTAATCCTCGAACGTCCTCTGACTTCCATACTTCACGCAGTGAAGCGTATATGAAGCAACCTGCTCTTGTACCACTTGTAGGATCTCCTAGAAGGTAAAAGAGACCTAGAGGGGGTGAATAGGTCTATAAAAATTTGACTCCAAATCATGTCACATCATAGGGCGGCACTACTGGCCTTCAAATAAAACTTAGACAGGAATTGAAATTTTATAGGAAGTAAATTGAAACTGAGAACTATGCAATCCTGCAAAACCAAGATAAAGTCTAGCTCGAAGACTAGATATCACAGAAAACTTGCCACGTAATAGATCGAGCCACCAAACCCTAGAAAGTGTTAGACACAAGAGTGAATCTGCAATAACACATAAGACATAGTGATTTATCCCATGGTTCAGCTCACCACCAAGGTTTGCCTAAGTCCACGTTGTTAAGGATGCCACAAAAGGCTTAGACTTGCCAACAAAGGCTTGCCTTACCCTCATTCTCAAATCAAGAGAGTTAACTCTTGAGGTGAGGGGTGATATCTTAGCTGCAAGAATGAGGTTACAAACCTCCCAAGGCTGCCACACAAGAGGCCAAGCTCAAGGGCGACACCTAGCCAGCTAGGAGCAAGCTCCAAGAGTAACAAACCCTAGAACCACTGGCCAAACATGAACCAAATGCTCTTAGACTTTGAGAATCAGTGGATCTACTCTCCAGTGGAGTTTTGCTGCCTTTTCTCTCAAGATTTGATGGTTGGAATCAACAAATTGCTTGAGGAATGGAGGAGCAACAATGGAGGGAGATAGAGAGAGCTCTGGTCTGTTTGTTTGCGAGTTGTGTCGATTGAGGAAGCAGATGACCGTTTTGGGCGAGACATAGAGGTATAAGTACCCCTTGGTTCCCAACGGTCAGTAATGAGCGGCACTGCTGCCCTAGCCAAAATAGGAAAGGTGAGGAGATATTTTGCTAGCAGTCTTGATAAATCTCATTAGTCCTCTACTCTAATAGGTGGTCATTAACACCAAAACCCACAATAGGGCTTGATTGCACTTACACATTTTTTGTTTTATCACTTAGGAGCCATGCAAGATGAAATTCTCAGGCATGGTTTTGCATGAGAGAAAGAAGTGAGGAATCCACTTTTATACTCCAATAGATGTTGTTCTTTCTGTTACTTTGGAAGTAGCTACTAAGATTTAGCCACACAAATTCTCAATATTGCTTTTTATTTCTCATCGAGTGGATGACATCTTCTAAAAATCCTTGCTTTTCTTAGCATATCTCCTTGCTATTACTAAAGCAAGCAAGAAATGTATGTTTACATAGTATTTTTATCGGATAATAACTTATCTCACATGGTTCAGAGCATTTGGGTAAATCTAAAGTTTCAATCTTCATTCGGTTTAGTATTATTCGAGGAGGCCTCGCCATTGTCCTGTGTCCAAGATCCCCGTACGCGATCTCGTCGTTTCATTCTCTCTGCATACATGTTGATGTCAAACTCAGCTGTGTTTCTTCCTCCAAATATATACTCCAGTTTGTCGAGGTCAAACATGTCACCCATTATCTTCTGGCTCTCTGAATTGTTGCTATAAATAAATTTCACTTTTTCATTCATTCGTGGCTCTAGGAAACGTTTTATTATCTACAAAAGAGCAAAACAGTTAAATAGGAATAGTAAATTCAAATTTCAACAATGTGTATGTGCAAAAAAAATCAACAATGTGAGAACCGAATAAGGTGACTAGGTGAGTTTATTGTTTTGGTTATTGATAAGTGCATGGACAGCATGATGCAAGACTTCTAAGTCAAACATGTGTAAATGCATTATAATGTTCAGTAGCATATTGCATCAAATGAACAAACAGTTGATTGGCAGTCAATACAGTTTCTATGGCCTGGGTGGCTAGGTTAATATTGAACTTATATTGTAGGATGTTCAATAACTATTGTCTTTATTAAGAGCTCTTTTGGTGTGACTCCAGAGATAGCTTCTGCTGTACCAAATGCCCAAATGCAGAAGGGCTCAGCCAAGGAGTTGGTCCAGAAAATGAAATGGATGGAGAGATGAAAATCATGACTTGTCCAATTAAGGAGGACTGTGTTGTCTGTGAGTGGATGCAAAAGGCAGTGACGGGGGTGTAAATAAATAGTGAGATTTTGAAAAATTGGAAGTAATTTTATCTAAACCATGTATCAGTTTATAAATATATTTGATCATGATGTTATTTTCAGGTAATGCATGCAACAAAATGAGATCAGACATGAATATATTTTGATTTTCTGAAATATTAATATTCTTATTTGGAAGTGGAACATTGGATTTTTTCTTTTGCTTGAAATATTTTCTTTATTCTCATAACACCTTCTGTGCTAACACTTCCCCACACAAATGATGCACATCGATGAGCATATGCTATGGTGTATGTGCGACACATTCAGATCATGTGTTAAAACAAATAATATTTTTTTCAAATATTCATGATTGGTACCAAACACTAGATTCTCTATGATATTCGGAATTTATGGTTTCCTTTGGTGCAAGTCGAATCATCTGAGTGGAAGAAGCAATTTCCCCACCTGGTAACAAATGGTTATTCATTAAGGGTGTGTTTGATTTGAAGAATGAGGTGATCCATCAACTTTTCTCTCCCTGGCTTTTTGTATTTGGTTTGTGGAATGGAGTGAGTTGATACATCGCCATCTCATTTCTCATAAGGCTAATAATTAGTATATGCAAGAGGAATGGATTGATTCCACCAAAATTGATGGGTTATACTCATGATGCATCACCTCATGAAACATGGGGTGACTCCACAAACCAAACACACCATAAGCTGAGGAAATAGTAATAGAAAGAAAAAAAACAAAGAGTCTCAGCTCCACTAGAGAAACCACTTCTATGAAGAAGCAAAACTGGGTCTAGTCTGGGAGGAGCTAGATACCTGCCAAACTGGCCCTAAACAGCTTTACAATTACATAAAGTTTATGTTCTAATTAGCAAATTAATCACACTACCACCAAAAAAATTTTAAGAGATAGTCTCTCTGATTATTGAAACAGATACATCAAGAGACTGTCGCCATAAATGGCCAGATGATCTGTAGGCAGATGCCCATCTCTAAAAATCATTTACAGAGATGTCAAGGCGCACATATTAACATGCATTTACCGCCTCTTTAAATGGCATTAACTGAGGTGGGCATCTTAAGGGGCTGCACTGTTAATCAATGGAGGTAGGCAAAAGGGGTTGCCTCTGTTATCAATTTATAGAGGCACTCGCATGCGTGCCTCTGAAAATAGGTGATTAATAGTGAGAAATTTACCAAAGGTGGATGGCACTGCCTGCATCTTTTAATAGAAAATCTGTCTCTGAAAATGCTTGTTGTAGTAGTGTCGGTAGAATATATATTTGTGTTCTATTATAGAAGTACATATATTATTTGAAATCAAGCAAGTTCTCTTCTAATTGTCCTAAAACAACAAAGTTTTTTTACATGTTACGTGTGACCAAGTTGAGGATGTTCCATCTTCCATGGCCGCATATAGTCAACTCCTTACTTTCTGTAGGATAATTATTTGTTGTCTTATAAAGTATGTCACTCAGAGTTACAAAGCAATATAATGCAGAATCATGTAAAGATATGAATCTTTCTATAAATTTGTATGCAGTAATAACTTAGGTTAAAATTTGCCTAAGTGCCAGTAAAAATTTATGTTTTTATTTAATTCTTAAAATGAAATATTTAATGAGACCATGGAGATGGTACATTCAGTGTTCATGAATTATACCTTCCAAAAGGATTCAAAAATTATTGGTGGGTTGGTTAGAATAGCGACTGCTATCAATCCTGGATAGTATTGTTGAATTATGTGTAGTGATTGTCGGGTCAACGAAAATGGTGTACTTGATATTGCCCAGCCTTGGAAGTCAGAGATCCAAACAATACACTCTTCTTCTGCATCTTCAGAATACATGAGCAGGGTTTCCAGGTTATACACTAGATACTTTAGATGATCCTTCTCTGAAGTTTTGGTCTGTTAGACAAGTGAGTGGTTAGTAAATGAGATACTAAAATATAATTAAAGAAAGTGGCTGAGAAGAACCATGTCGTTGTTTTACAACTATTTTAAGAGAATATAAACCTGATAGTCTTGAAGTTACTACAGGGCGTTGCTAAAAAAAAATTACTACAGGGCATATACATGAAACTCAATTTTTTCTTCACTACCACAAAATTTAAAACTTGTTTGGACATTTATATATATAGTCTCCAAATGGGACTGCATGAAATCTGTAAAGACAGATGGAAAAGATCCGTTCTGGAAGGCAAAGATACCTCTGAAAATAAAATTCTTCTTGTGGTGCCTCAAAAGGGGTTCTTTTAACTAAAGATAATCTGTTGAAGAGAGGATGGAAGGGGGCTAGCTATAGTATGTGTAGTTTCAAAGAGACAATTCAACACCTTTTCTTTGATTGTTGTGTGGCAAGATTTTTGTGAAATACTTCGTTTATCACTTTTAATATTCAACCACCAAAAAATAAGGTTCACTTGTTTGGTTCATGGCTAAGGAGGTTTTCTCCCAAACTGAGAAATCAAATTGTTGTGGGGTTAGCAGCGATGTGCTGGGCGTTGTGGTTGCTTAGAAACGATACGGTGTTCAACAAGGAAACTACTAATGCCTTTTCACAGGTATTCTTTAGGGGGTCGTACTGGATCCAGGAATGGTCACAGTTATCTAAAGAGGAAGAGAAAACGGCTATGAAGTCTGGTTGCAAGAAGTTGGAGATGGTGGTGCTAGAATTCTTCATAAGCTCAGTGTGGAGGCAACACAGGAGCTTAGAAGAGTGATGTCTTTTGCTGTTTCTCAAATGTTTTTTTTTCGGATAACTAGTGGGTTGCCTGTTTTGCTGCAACTTAGAGCTGGGGTTTGGTTGCTTTAGCTATTGAGCAGGTTGTGGTTCGGCAGTAGTAGACTCATTGTTTGTTTTCCAGTAGTCTGGAGGGTTTTCTTTACTGCATAGCAGCTGTTGATCTTAGATCATAACTCTGTATCGGTTCAGTTGGTTGCACCCATTTGCTTTTGAATGTGGGAGGCCGGAATTCATTGGTTCCTTTATCTTAAAAAATGAGAACTTGTTACCTTCTAACTTTTCTATTGTACAAAACAACAAAAACACTAGTGTGTTTTTTGTACATATTTCACTCATACAATAGTTGCCCTAATCAATATACTTAGATTTCATATACCATCCATGGCGCCCTTCTTTTAGCAAATTTTTATTTAAGTTAATACAGCTTCATGACATGTGAACTGTATTTTTGTTTTTGAACAAGTATAGTATCACATAGATTATGTATTCTATTTACACTCGGCCTAACTTTATTTAATTAAATCAAATACATTCTAATTAAGACTGTTATTAAATGATAGATGCAATTGCAGGATTAGTCACAATAAGATTTTGACAAAAGCTTTACTCAACTTAAATAGCTGACAATTGTGTGCACCCTATCCTAAAGTTGAGTGAGTCAAAAGTCATGCCACACGTTCACATGCATGCCAAGGAAAGTCTACCAAGCCTTGAGTGTGATACGATGCATACTGGCTGAGGAGCTCAGGACAGGTCTAGCACTGCATGGTAGCAGGGTCGTGCCATCGTATTTATAGGCCCTGTACTCATGGAGTTAGGCTGTGTTTATTTGTTTGTCTAAAAGTTATAGTTGAAAGTATTGTTCGTTGATTGGTTGTGAAAAAAATACTGTTAAATGGCCGGCAGATTTGGCAGATAAGCTCAAACGGAGCTTTTCTAAGTTTAGAAGCTATTGAAGTCATACTTGGGTTCTACAATGGCACAAAAAAGTCTTAATAGTTTGGCTATGATAGTTTGAGAGTGATTGTTATAGAAGATTAATTATGAGCATATTATTGAAGATTTTATTTCAAAGAACACTAAGAGAATGATGTGGTTCAAGTAAAGATTATGCAAACTAAACGAAGAGTTCAAAAGGTACTATTCTTGATATATCGCATTTGCACTGCAGTATATATATTATTTTAGCTATATTTGGTACTTTGATTCTCACTTAGAGCTATGTACAGGGCCTAGAAATTTGACGGCGTGGCCCTGAACCTAAGTCCACGACATCAGTAAGATCACTATATTAAGAAGTGAAAAGGGTGCCCCCCACCTGGGTGTACCTCTGCAACTGGCATTGCTTTAATCCCTGTTCACATGATCAGGATATTGGTATTTATGGATTTTGCGAATAGATGATATATACATGCTTATCACAAATATCTTGTTAATTTTTGAGATTAAAATGACCCTGAATTTGCCTAACTGTGTTTACACAGGCTGTAAAAAAAATAGTACCACCCCATGTTAATTTAATGGACAGGATTTAGTTGTTTCATTACTCTGCAGGAATTGATGCTACGGCGTATCCATGAAACACTTGACCGTACCTTTATTGCTGGAAGTGTTACGAAGACCATTCTTCCGTTCTTGTCAAGGTAGTCCGGTATGTACGCTCGCTTAGCCTCATTCTCACTATCGGCAATGCTTTCCTACAATTGATTCCAAACCGAAACATGGGTTATTCCAATATAATATTAAATGATTCATAAAAGTGTTTTTGCAGTTACTGAAGGCTATAAGATCAAAATATGCACCCAACGAATTTTCTCTGGCTTGTAGTGACGTCTCCAACTGGTAGTTTCTTTGAGACTCTTAGTAGCTTTCGTCGTACTCCAGTTTCTTGCTCGGAGGAACCGGCGGATAGTGGCATCCGAAAGGAAGTTCGGCATCTCTGTCGGCAGATCGCCAAGGAGTTCCCGGACCTCATTTATCTACAGACCCATAGAACATATATAACTGTGAGGTGAGATGTACGTCGCATTGTCACCAGCTTTGGGGCATACAAGCTGGTCATCTTCGTCAATACAAATTTTTTGAAATATAAAATCGTTAGCAGTCCCTAAATTTATGCATCGGTATTATCCAGGTCCATAACTCTAAAAAAAAAGTGATGTTTAAGTCCTGAGCTTGGACTGTAGAGTCACTTTTTTTTAAGGGCTCAGTGGGTGAATCCCCCACCTATTATTTTCCTTTATTGAATAAGTTTAGAAATACAAGGTGCACGAGCTGTGCTTACAGGGAGCTTGCAAAGCTCAAATGAAAAAAAGACTAAGGGATATTTTCTAACCACTATCTTAGAGAGCAAGGCTAGGTTTGGCGGTGTTGGGCCGGGCATGTTAAATGTGTGTTGACATGCGAATTTGGGGACTTAGATGAAACTATTTTATAAGTTCAGGGGTCCAAACACTAAAATTTGAGTGTTGGGGACTTGATTGATATCGCAGTATAAGATCAATGACTTAGACAAAAAGAAATGTGCATTAGGGACCCAGATGACACAATATTATAAGTTTGGAGGCTATTCATGAATTTTACTCTTTTACTCACATGATTATAAAGAGAGAACAATTCTAGTATGTGGTGCTAGAGGAGCGAGAATACAATGCTATATATTTCGCTTCTTCCTAGTGATTGCCGACGTCGTCTTCTTCTTTCTCGGATCGTCTACTTCTCGGTGGACGTCCGAATGACTGCACAGCGAACATCATCCTACATCAACTGTGGTCCGTGATAGCAAGCAACGAACTATGCTGACTAGTACAATAGAGCCACCGGTGCTTTGAGCATTAGTCCCATAATTTTATTCTTGAATTTGTTAAATTCAGTATCTTTTCTGCTATTATATGTATGTCATTTGTGTTCATATATGCTACTCGTGCAAGTAGTAATATCACACACGAGCACATACATGTTGTCAGCAATTTGCTATGATTTTCTGGACTAAATTAAACATGAAAATGCCTAAATTTCTAATAAATCACACGCTAGACCAAAGGTGATGGAAATGACATCACTGACGGATCAAATGTCGAGCCACCGGTGATGAGTTTAACAAATTTGGTTTAGACCTTGTTTAGTTCACTCCGAAAATCAAAAAAAATTCAAGATTTCCCGTCACATCAAATCTTGGAGCACATGCATGAAGTATTAGATATAGACGAAAATAAAAACTAATTACACAGTTTGCCTGTAAATCACGAGATGGATCTTTTGAGCCTAGTTAGTCTATGATTGGATAATATTTATCAAATAAAACCAAAAATGCTACAGTACCGAAATCCAAAATTTTTTCGGAACTAAACAAGGCCCTAGTTCAGGAATTTTGCGGGCAGGTCTGGTTGGTTCTTGATTGGAGAGCCGTTGCCCCACCATGCTTCAGGAACCCTACGATAGGAATAGGAGAAAACCTCAAATCGAGGTTAGTGTGGGTTCGAAGGCACCTCGGGGTCCAACTTTCACTATGGAAGATTGCTTTGTTGTTGGTAAGGGTGATTTGTGGGAATCACAACTGCTTAAATTTCACAAGCAAACAGTGGACAGAAGGAAACTAGGAGACATTTAGGCATGTGCTACTGAGATCCATGGCTTGATGTGTATGCTACTGGTATCACAAGTGCTTAAAATTTGTAGGAATTGCAACTGCTTATAATGTCACAAGTCTCGATGTCTTTGCTACTGGTATAAGAAGATTTGTATTCTATTTGTTTAGAAGGAGCTGAACCACATGCAATTGTTGTAATCAAATCATCATACATCTGGGATGGTAGCAGTTGGGTACAGTAGCTGAACTCTGGGATGGTAGCAGTTGGGTACAGTAGCTGAACTCTGGGATGGTAGCAACCTGAAAATGTACCTTTGGAGGTTATTGTGGTTAGTAGATAGCGGATTGATGTCCCAGACTCCCAGTGGTTAGAAGTAGAAATATCTTGTTTACAATTAACTTCTATGACAAGAGGACTCCATGATATGGATTTGCCATTCATCTGGAGTCTCTATTCCTCACAGTTCCTTCTATTCCAAGACTCGCAATATTAGGGGGGTTCAGCACATATATCTCCTTGCCATTTGCTCCCTAAAATCCCATCCAGGGTTCATTTCTTTGTCTGCCTTTTTCTTTCTATAGGAAGAGAACACAAACTAAAAGGCTAGAGGACTTAACCTGCCTGTTCTGCACAGAACCTGAAACTCCACGTATTCGTAGTTGCTGCACAGGTATGGGTGTGGACCGTGTGGTCCTATCTGAGTTTCCTGAAGTAGAGTTTAGCAGTAGCTTTGAAGCAATTGGTGGTTTTGCTAAGTAGTAATAAAAATTTTGAATGCAACAGTATGCTTAGGGCCTGTTTAGATCCAAAATCTTTACATCCCAAAACTTTTGGCTGTAAACTTTACATTTAAGTAGGTGTTTAGATGCTTCTCAAATTTTTTTTGTCTGCAAGACACATGACACGGGTCCCCAAGAAAGTTTACACAGTTTTGGGGCTCCAACGTCCGAAATTCCAAATCTTTATAGCCAAGTTTACAAGCCCATGTTTAGATCCATTCTTCCAAAAAGTGCTCATTTCTCCAAAAGTTTTGGCTGTTTGGCTGCATCTAAACAGGCCCTTATTTCGGCAACCTTTGGTACTTTTTTCTGGGGGATTACAGGCTTGATCAAAAGTTGGGTCATGCTTTGCTCGATGATCAAAAGTTGGGTCATGCTTTGCTCGATGGAGCAACCAGTAAAGCTGACAATCATCGTCAAGTAGGTGCAAGACGTATCGATCAATCATGGATGGATCACTGGGTGGCTTTGGTCAAGAACAAGAACAGCTAAACAAGGACGGATGGGGGATGGAGCCCCATGTGAAATGCTTGAATTCATGAGGTTGACCTGGAGAAGGCTATGTGCCCACACAAGCTGTTGTCCTTCTGATCATATTTACCATCATATGGAGTAGTTAATCAATTGAGTGGCAACGTACATCTCAGTGTTCATTTACATAAAAAATTTAAGAAGGCATTTTATTGCTGGCCATAAAATATTACTTACTTAATTTCTTTGGATTCTTTTAATCCATAATAATTATGTGATGACATAGTGTGCATATTTAATTATTTATTTATATGAGCATAAAGCTCCATCTTAAAGGTCTCATGGAATGGTAGCATCCTCGTTTAAGACAAATGGCGGCAGTACTATACACATTTGTTTTTCTGAAATTTTCTGGCATTCAATTTTGAATTATTTTCCACATGTTATGGCAAGCAACGGGGACGATATACCATTCTATACCTACCCGGGCTGTAACTAGATTCCGTAAACACCAACAACCAGTAAAATTTTGATCTGAAATCAATGAGAGGCTAAGACGACTTTATAGGTAATTTGACCTTAAAAAGAATGGCATAGTTGCTGTCTTACCTTTCTCTGCTGTTCTTCTGAAGACGCCGGTAACAGCTGCGTTGGTTCACTCCTGCTCTTGAGCAGATAAGTCATGGCAATCGAATAGTTATGGGTTCCGGGTTAGCTACAACGCAATCATGCACTAAAAAAAATGTGCCAACCTTATCATGTATTTATAGAATTGCTAAAAAGTTATAACTCTTGTGGTAGCTGGTGGTTGCATCCTGTAAGGCCAGTCTCAGTGGGGGTTTCATCAGGATGTCAACTTTTTGCATGAAACGAAGAGAAAAGAGAAGAAAGTAGTTTCACCATGGTGAAACCCCGCGGGCGTTGTTTCCCACGCGGTGAAACGGGATGAAATCTCGGGCTAAATCGTTTCACCATCTTGCATGTGATCCAATCATTTTGTAGTAATTAAATGCTTTGCCTAGCCTAAGAAACGTCATGGCGAAACTCATGCATTGTGGAGGTTGTTTCATTATTCGTTTTATTGATGCTCTGTTAGTGGATTTGTTTTGAAAATAGTGCCTAACTGCCAATAATAACGCGATGCCACCTATTAGCATTGAATTCATTCTGACCAGCCAGCATCCCGCCCATGTCGTCGTCCATTATTGACAGGCGGTCGGGCGCCGTGATTGAGGACGTGGACATGATCTCCGTCACGGAACCATGAATATGGCCGACGTTTGTCCGTATAGGACGTGCACTATATAATATACTGTAAAATCTACATACACCCCAGCCATGGCACTGACGCACGTCTGTGCGTGCCCAACAGGTGTCTATAGTAAATATCTTATCGGGGTTATTAATCTCATGAGATCAACACATGTCTATAATCTCTTCTTCTTAATTATCTTCCTAGTTTAAGTATCAAGTAGGTTTGCATTACATCGAGGGACATGTATTGGCTTTTGATATTACTTCATGTATATAAAATTGGTAATTAGCAATTAACTAACTATATATAATTTGATTTGTCATGTATGATATGTAAGATTTTAGCATTGGAATTATATATTTTTTGTTTTGAATTTATCATCACATACACGTGTTGACAATACGCATCTACGAGAAAGGGTCGCCGCAGACGCGTGTTGACAATACACGTCTACGACGACTCCTATCATAAACGTGTGTACTTGATCACAGACGTGTTCATAGCATAACTTATTATGGATGCACCTTTGCGTGTTTGTAATGAGGTCTTTTATAGACCTGTTATTACAGACATACAAAAATGTCTCTCACTACACCAGATCAGGACATTAGCCCCCCCCCCCCCCCCCCCCCCCCCCCCCACCCCCCCCCCCAACACGCCACAACGTCCCACCTCACACCGGAACAACCAACAACCACCAAACTACGTAGCGTCG
>Ga0182004_10000222_pt1 | contig 29827 bp, 19 predicted proteins | sample Sormic07211540_1_FD_120479 | JGI IMG/M metagenome (GOLD analysis project Ga0182004, IMG submission 120479) | Endophyte microbial communities from Sorghum bicolor roots, Mead, Nebraska, USA - 072115-40_1 MetaG | ecosystem: Host-associated > Plants > Roots > Unclassified | place: USA: Nebraska...
AACATAAAGTTATGTTTAGACGGACTTGCTAAATAAATTATTACTACATTATTTAAGTCATAATTATTTTAATCTAAAAGTGCTTGTTTGTTTATATCGTGTTATTTTATATGTATTCATTTAGGTACAATCTTATTGCATCATTAATAAAGTAATAATCCCTTCATTGTTTGTATGTGCCTATAGTAAATGTTAGGTAGCTAAGTATGGAAAAGATAACTGCTAAAAACATATGATTAGTAAGCTCGCTCCAAGATGAGTGCTCTCATCTTCAATCTCCCTATAATGAGTAAGCTCGCTCCAAGATGAGTGCTCTCATCTTCAATCTCCCTGAAACCTTCAGTAGCAAAACTCAAAATACGTCGGGCTCTCCGTACACGTACAAAGATTTGGGTTTTCCATCTATACGAGGATGGATCAATAAAATCATGGAAATACGGTAACATAGGGGCAACATCACGAGCCGTTTATAAAATGTGTAAGTTAAAGTACAGCAATATATGCAGCTGAGTCATCCTAACGAACAAATGATTTGAACTTTGTTGTACACAACTCAATAAAATTGAACAAGCACTTATATATGAAATAATATTTATAAACACGTGCGTGTCGCACGTGCATATTTGCTAGTGTCTAAAAAAAGTGCAGAGATTTAGAGAAATCTAAGGATTGGTTGACAGATGTTGTATTTCAGAATTAGTTTTTGTTAAGATAATGATGCTTAATGTGTTGGCGTGTCTGTTCCGCCAGCTTCAGCAATCGAGCACATCGAAACAACAGAGCTTTGGTATGTGTCAAGCCGAAGAAAGTTGATGATCACTGGAGGTTTAGGTTAGGTGTACATATCTCATACCAAAGGAAATATCCACTTAACTTTTCACAGATTTGTTTGTAGCAAAGAGCTAAAAATTCTGATTAGGTACATGCATACATGATGATCACATAAGCTTTAGAATTTGGAGGACATGTCTGGTGGCTGGTGCAAACGGCAAGCTTGGTTGTATGGCCCTGAGCTATTTATCTATTTCCGAGGGGAGAAAACAAAATTAGAGTAGTGTTATTAGGACTTCTAAATACCTACGACTCTTGTCTAGATTCCACTGAAACCATCAATTTTCAACACTTTTGATACTCCACATTTTACTCAGATGCCCTGACAATCGGAGCCTCTAATCTTTGAGCAACGGTCTCTTTGACCGAGAGAGGATGTGAAGCCCATGATCACCTTTATGCACTTTTTGATGCTATCTTGGGTCTTGGATCGAGCTTACTCTGCCATCTTGATGCAGTGGACATTTATGAACTGTTATCATGTTGTTTATGTCAGTTCGATGGCAAATAAAGAAAATGGTGTTACACTTACACCTGCATGAGACCTTTATGTTAGCTATTTGAGGAACCAATGTTATCAGCGTGTGTTAAGTTCGTACCTTTGGACCTATCTTAGGATCTATCTATGTTATTAATGTGCAAAGTTTGTAATCTCAAACATCTTGGCTTTGCTTTGAAACTTTATGTCAGCTATCTTAAGATCAATGTTATTAACTTGTGGTAAGTTTGTAATAATCTTCAAACATCTTAGCTTTGCTTCTTGTTTTTGTTTCGTATATATCGTCGTGCTTTTTCATAAAGATATTTGCGGTGCCAGCCCGCCCGCAAAGGCGCACACTAATCACTAGTATATATACTGTTCTCCCTTTGTGTCACCACTTTTTCCTTACCTGGATGTTGCTCAGCTTCCCTGATGGTTTCTTATGATTCTCATTAGTCATTTCCATCCTTGATTAAGCTCTAGCTATACGCAGGGTTTCAGTCGTCAATCGACCTCAGATGTGCTCTTGCAGTAATGCTCTCCCAACCAGATCATGTGCTAACTGAACAGTACGCGAGTTTGTAATACTTGATGACCGATGCCTCACTGGCATCACAGTAATCGACACAGGTGAGGCATAGCCATGAAAGCTCATGCGTCATCAAAACTGAAAAGGCAGCTGCATTTGTTCAAGGGTTTCTGGGATTGTTTCTATGAGTACCTAGGATGTCACAATGTTTGACATGACATGTATTGAGTTATTAATTCGCCGCAGTTCAGGTGCTCATACTGAGTCAAATTGGTTTAACTTTGACTAAGTTTGCAGTGAACAATATTAATATTTATTTATGTCTTGAACTAATTTTATTACGAAAACATATTTTGTAATCTAATGGTACTTCTTTGGTATTATAAATGTTAGTAAAAATTTATGTACTTTTCTTTATACATGTACTCACAAAAAAGTAATCAAGCAATATTATCATTATTCTCACCATACAGACTGTCTTAACTAACTTTTTTTATAAGGAATACTACTCCAGTCTTCACAAGAAATTATATGGTGAACAATTGGGGACCATTCAAAATAATATATTTTCATTTTCCTGTGTCATAGCACGCCATTTTTCTTCGGTATGAAAATATTATGGATCTAAGTTTTATGATATTTCAATTCATGATATCTTTCTTGTGTCATAGCACGCCATTTCAATTCATGATATATTTCAATTCTTTTCAGCAAGGTTTCTATTTTCATGTACAGTCACCTAAGTTTCATCATCTAATTTCCGCAGGGCACTCTTCAAAAAAAAAAAAAAATTCCGCAGGGGAATGCATCTTGTTTTATACAAGTCAAGTAGTAGTTTCTTATATACCTTCTCAGATAATCAGGTCTTGTTTAGTTCTATTTTTTTTTGATTTTAGTATTTTCGTTTTTATTTGATAAATATTGTCCAATCATAGAGTAACTAGGTTTAAAAGATTCGTTTCGCGATTTACAGATAAATTATGCAATTAGTTTTTGTTTTCATCTATAATTTATATTCTATACATGTGTCGTAACATTTGATGTGATCAGAAAATCTTGAAAAGTTTTTGGTTTTAAACAAGTTCTCAGTGTAGGCCATCGTGCCGGCTAATTTCAGGCATTACAGCCGTACGTGACAAAGCAAGCACTAATGCACTACCAAATCGGACCAGCACCACCGCCCGGCCCACGGCCCACGGACCATGGCCTACGGCCCACGTTAAAGTCTCCTCGTATACAGACCGCGTCAACACCGAAATTTCCTTCTTCCCCCATCTCCTCCTCGCCGTCCCTCCTTTCCTCCCGTCGCGGCTAGGGTTAGGGTCGTCTCGCCAAGTCGCCATGATGCAGCAGCCCCCGCCGCCGCAGCCGCAGCCGGGCATGGCGCCGCCTCCTCCTACTCAGGCCGGTGGAGGGCAGCCACCGCAGTGGGGCGGGATCCCGCCGCCGATGACGCAGCAGTACGGCGCACCGCCTCCGCAGCAGCCTCCGGCGATGTGGGGCCAGCCTCCGCCGCAGGCGCACTACGGGCAGGCGCCACCTCCTCAGCCGTACTACGCCGCGCCTCCTGCGCCCGCGCCGGCGCCGGCCGCCCCCGCTGCGGCGGACGAGGTCAGGACGCTCTGGATCGGGGACCTGCAGTACTGGATGGACGAGAGCTACGTCTTGGGATGCTTCTTGAGCACCGGGGAGGTATGGGACCCGATCTGATTGATGCTGGCGGTGGATGCATGTGATTTCGATTGTTGCTCTTCACGGAATATATGATGCGCCCTTTGCTGACGCGAATAGTTCTTGCTTTAAGGTTTATAAATTTTTTGATTGTTTACTCGTTTTGTTGTGAATTTCGTACGACTGCTGACGATTGAAGCTCCAGGTTAATAGTTAGTTAGTAGTGTTCTAGAACTTATTGTAATGATCAAGCTCTGGTCTCTGGGCTATATCAGTGATTCTTGAAACAGATTTTCAATTTGGTTTCATGAATTTGTTAGCATGATCTAGCGATAGTTGTGTATCATAAAATAACTTAAAATTGTTGTTTAAGCGGCCTATTATCTTTTGCCCTAGGGTTATAATGTTTAGCAGCCATATAATTTTTTTCACAAGACAATTTATATGCTTCAGTTTGAGTTCTCTGATTTGTGTTTACAGCTGTATGCTGCCCATGCATTCATGACCCTTTACTTCATATTTACATGATTTTGCAGGTTCAAAATGTGAAGCTCATCCGTGACAAGAATTCAGGACAGCTTCAGGGCTATGGTTTTGTTGAATTTACAAGCCGTGCAGCTGCAGAGCGAGTTCTTCAGACATACAATGGACAGATGATGCCAAATGTTGAGTTGACATTTCGGCTGAACTGGGCCAGTGCTGGTGAAAAGCGTGATGATACTCCTGACTATACCATTTTCGTTGGGGATTTGGCTGCAGATGTTACAGATTACTTGTTACAAGAGACATTCAGGGTTCATTATCCCTCGGTGAAGGGTGCAAAAGTTGTGACTGATAAATTGACAATGCGCACAAAGGGATATGGGTTTGTGAAATTTGGTGATCCTACAGAGCAAGCTCGTGCAATGACTGAAATGAATGGAATGCCTTGTTCTTCCAGGCCTATGCGTATTGGTCCTGCAGCAAGTAGGAAAAATACAGGAGGTGTTGTTCAAGAGAGAGGTAAGCATGGCCAGTCTCATTTCCCTGTGATTCTTGTCAGCTTCTACATGTTTGCTGATTGATGCAACTGAGGATACATTTAACCTGTTCTGTTCATATTAGTCCTTTGTGTTGTTTTAGTACTTGTGTTCAAATCAAAGTTAGGCATAGGTGTCGACCTCTTCACTTCCAGAAGTCATTATTCCTAGTACAACATTCCCAGTGTGAATTTGGATAATTTAATACATAGAACGATAGTAGACTCATGGAACTCATGTTATCTGGAAGCAGGATACCAACAGGCTCTATTCGTATAGGAGCCTTGGAACTGACCTGAGCTGCAATGCATTTCTTGTTTAATGCGTGGCCTCATTTAGGTCAGTGTAAATCATTTATGTCCTAAATTCAAAGTTGGTTTCCTTAAGTTTATGGTTCTTTGTACATCCCCGTGCTATCTCTGATTCTGTTTCGTCTGTGTATGCACTTAGTGCACAATTTCTTTTTGTACATCTTTTATTAGTGCATGCTTTCCACTAAGGCTGAGGGATTGAAACTCTTTCCCTTATATTTAGATTCCTTAGAAATACTTGACAGCTCCTACCTTACAAGGCTTGTTTTTTTATTCTCTTCAATTTGTTCTAGGTGTTGATGGTCGAGTATTGACTATGTATTTGTCAGTTTTACTTTGTTTCCTTCAACTGGGATTTATCAATATCTGTGCACAACTGCAAATGTGCATGGTTTGTACCTACTTAGCTAATCTGAGATATAAAGTAATGGTCACAGCTGAGATTTTAATTGCATAGTGTGTTCCATATTTTGTTCTATTGGTTCAGCTTGGTTTCATGCTTTATGCACAGTGTACCAAAACAACATTTTTTTGGCCTTGGACCAATAAATAATTTTCTACATAATCTATTCTTTCTTATTGGCTCTCTCTTTGGCAGTTTGGCCGCTTGAATCCTATGTTACCTGAATTTTGGGCCTGTCTAGTTGACTAATGTTCTTACCAATACCATGATTCTTCATAATTGTATGTGTTAGATGGGCTAACTTTGTATAATTGCTCTGATGCATTCTTTCTCCTAGGAACATATAACACGATATGCATGCTCAATTTTCCTTTTGTAAATGTTCTTATTGTTGAATATGTGTTAACCTAATAACTTTAGTGACCTGTAGGCTTTTCCGTGGTAGCATTCATTTATTAGATATTACTATTCATCAATCTTACAATGTATGTTGCCTTCACTTTTTTGCTTTTATTTACAGTACCAAATTCTCAAGGAGCTCAGTCTGAGAATGATCCTAACAATACCACCGTGCGTTCTTAATTCTTTTTTCTGCATATCAGTCATTCATCTCCCAGTTTTTTGTAAACTTTATTCTGTTATTGCCTTCAGATATTTGTTGGTGGTCTTGACCCCAATGTCACTGAAGATACCCTAAAACAAGTTTTTTCTCCTTATGGCGAAGTCGTCCATGTTAAGATACCTGTTGGGAAGAGATGTGGTTTTGTTCAGTTCGTTACCAGGTTGACCTTTATTTACTTATTTGGTCTGTTGGCATGTATTTGTAAAAGAATTTTTTGTCTTAGTTACTATGGCAATGCATTTCAGACCTTCTGCTGAGCAAGCGCTGCTAATGCTGCAAGGGGCCTTGATTGGTGCACAGAATGTTCGGCTTTCATGGGGTAGAAGCCTGTCGAACAAGCAGGCTCAGGTTATTTCTTGCATACCATTTTTCTTCCTTCCATGTTGTATAGTGTAGATGAAGTGGCTAATGTTGATGTAAAAATTCTCAGCCTCAGCAGGAATCCAACCAATGGGGTGCAGCAGCGGCTGCTGGCGCTGGTGGTTACTATGGTGGCTATGGACAAGGTTATGAGGCTTATGGCAGTGGGTATGCACAACCTCAGGATCCTAACATGTATGGTTATGGTGCTTATGCTGGTTATCCCAATTACCAACAGCAACAAGCTGCACAGCAGCCACAGCAACAACAGGTGAAGCTCCTAGCTAATTAATGCCATTTTGAGTTTAAATGGTGACAAAATCATCTCCACTAATAACAATTAACAAATGTATGCCAGCGTTCACATTGCCTTGTTCAACCACGCTTACATGCCAGGATCAATAGGCATTACATGATGTCTATATAACCTTGTTTACTGATCACACACTAATTTTGTTTTCTTTCTTGCAGTGAGGCGTGTTTGCTCCGGTAGGTCATTGGGTTGTCGAGATGGAATTAATTAATATTATTTCAAGGCACTCTTATATTGCATTCTTGTCAATAGAGGTGGTTTCGAAAGGCTCCTGATTTTGATGGTCCCATGGCCCGGTCTCATCTATTTATATCACATATGCCCTGTTATGTCTATGAACAAGTGGTGCTCTACTGTGATTGCTGTGTTGAGACATGCTTAATTTCTTTCCATGCTTCTCGGATCTATTGTTATCTGTATTACTGTGTATTGCAAATCTACTGATGCTATATGCCTATATATGCACTGTGCCGTTTCTCGCCTATGCCATTTTTCTGGTTATTATATTATAGCGTTGGATTCGTTCTTTATCACTACGGACAACCGTGTTTTGTTTGGGCACATGGACATGCACGATATCATGCCAGAATGTGTCGATGGCAACGTGGCCTCATTTTTTATCTGTTTCGACGCATTTACCTCAGGGTAATGTGTTGTCTGTTTCGACGCCTTCACCTCAGGGTAATGTGTTTTTTGTTGCCGTTGTGAAGCCATGAGGTACCGTCGTTTTCGTGGCCGTCCAAATCTGAAACAGTGGTATTACAGTATGATGATTCCTTTTCAGTATTCTGCGTGGAATTCCAACCATGGTCGTTTCTTTATGATGGCGTAACTCGCTTCTGGAAGCGAGGTCGCTTGGCTTTTGCTGGATGGATCGTGTAAACAACGAGCTTGTACCAGGAACCACCTTTTGAGTAGACATTCGTGGTGCTTTACGCATACTACCGATGCTTACTTTTAACAAAGCCTTGTTACGATTTAAAAAAAGTCTTTTACGAGATCAGATCAGATCAGATCAGATCTAGGTATTATTCGAATCTCAACACGGCTCGCACTTGAATTTTCCCTTGGCAACGCCTATCTCCGTTTTCAAAATTTCACAGCTTAATATACGCGTGCAAATTTGGTGTACAAATAATAAATTAATTAATAAATAATCCAAACATGCCCATGCTTCGCGTACATCCCGTAACACGATAACACCTTATAAAAAAAAACACGCCGCCAGGCTTTAAGATTCGTGCGGAGCAAGAGATCATCAGCCCGGAAAGGAAGGGAGCACAAAAGGCGCGAGCACTCGCCTTGGCGTCCGTCGCGGTGCCACCACCTCCGATCCGAAGCGAGTCCGAGTCACACGGCCGCGCCCCTCGGTCCTTTCCCCGCTTGCCTTTTTCGGCTCGGCACCTCGCCTCCCCTCCCCCCTTCTCTCTCTCTCTCTCTCTCCCATGGCCCGCCCCAGGAAGGCGAAGCCGCCGCCGCCGCCCTCGCCGCCCAAGGCGGCGGCGCCGTCCATCGCCGAGGCGCTGCTGCTCGCCACGGTCTGCATGGTGGGCCTGCCCGTGGAGGTGCGGGTCCGCGACGGATCCGCCTACGCCGGCGTCCTCCACACCGCCTGCGTCGACGCCGGATACGGTGCGCGCTCCGCTCTTCCTTCACTCTCCTCCCTTCCGTCGCTTCTCGTAAAAGCTCGCAATCGCTGGGTTGCCCCCGCAGGGTTTGGGGATCACGGGAATGCGGTCCGGGACGTGATCCAACAGTGGGTGGAGTTGGACGGTGGGTGCTCTGGCTGGTGCCCCCGTTCTCCTTTGCATCCGATTGATCTGCTTGCTTGGCGTGTGATTGTGGTCGCTTGGAGCCCGCCGGATGTTGGTTTTTGGAGTGCGTCGGGATGGATTTGGAGGCGGGTGGTAGAGATCGCTGGGTCTGGTTCATCTTGTGTTACAGCTATGCATGCTTCCTTTTGTTAGCCGTCAAGATCTCGGTCGTTTCGTCTTGGTTGAGGTGGTTGATTTTGCGGTGTCGTGGCAACCGCAGCATGATTGGGCCCAAGTTATGGATTAGGGGATGACGCACTGTGGGATTCCAAGATCATAGGTTGGGCTCCTTGTTCCCTACAATCTATGTAAATAGAGTATGCGATATTTTTTTGATAGGCATTTATTAATGGTCTGCCCTATATACGTTTCGAGCTGCGAGTTGAAGTGCCAAATATTTAAAGATGAAAAAAAATCGTCTTTCTGTTGGGAAAATAATTGCATTGATGACTTCATGTTGAGCAGGTGTCGTGCTAAAGAAAGCAAAGAAGATTGCAAACGGGAAGGGAGATGCGAATCTGTCGCTGGGATCGTTTGTGGACACTCTTGTTGTTCACCCAGATGACCTTGTTCAAGTGATTGCAAAGGTAGGTTTAATTTAGTAGCATGCTACAAGGCATTGTATTGTACCGGTGGTCATGACAGCCATTCTTTTTCTGCAGGGTCTTTCACTCCCCCTTAAAGGTGTCTGTAAACCTCTTGATTCCAACATGGTGGCCGCCAGTGGATCCTTGAAGCCTCAAACTTCACATGCAAATGACCCAAAAATGTCTAAAACTGGAAATATATCTCCACTTACGTATGTTCTCAATTCCATCTGTGCATACTGTTTTTTTTTCTCATGTGGATTCAAGCAGTCGTAGACATCAAGGAATCTATTTAACTTCATTAAATTCTTACTTCTTTCCATCGTTGAACAATTAATACTATTTTGTCGCAGGCAACCTGAGAATTGTGCCTCGGTGGGTCTGGAGAAAAATACTTCTGTTAAGAAAAATGGTCAAAGTATGAACCCCTTTTGTTTTTTCTATTACCAACATAGTATTTTTTTCCCTGTTGCATTAAATATGCTCAATTACGCAGATAGTGGTTGCACTACAAGTTTAAGCTCTTCAACTGGACATGTGAGGCCATGTTTCTCTGTGAATGGGGTTTCTGGGTCTGCAACTATGGTGCCTAAAATTGATGTTTCAAGCTCAGCTATAGCTGCACCCGTGGTGGCTTCAGATGTTAAATCCTCTCAGCCAGCCAATAATTCCGTTACCAAGATTGTCACGTCAAGCAAAACTGCTGCTAAGGTGAGCTCATTTAATATTGGATTGCGACAGTTCTGTATTGATCTGACTTCTGACCTATTAGTGCTTGGAGATTTTATCTTCTGTTTTTGAGTTTTGACCATACCTGTAGTTGCTAGGCTGCTAGCTGTACAGATTTGTTGATTATGTTGGTTGTTTTATGAATTCTTTTTCTTCTATGTTAATAGAGCAATTGTACATTATTTCAGGAATTTAAACTCAATCCTTGTGCAAAGGTCTTCTCTCCATCTTTTGCAAGTTCTAAGCAAGTACTTGCAGCTACGACGGCCCCTGTTGACACATACTACATTTCACACTCTGCCCCTGAAGTACCAATGGGCGTACCTGTATATGAGTCAAGATCTGTGTCAGGCGTTTCACCTCTATCCAACAAGGTTCATTATAGTAACCTGTCTCCTGCAAACTATGCCATTTCACCGCAATATGTTCAGTCAGTAAGTACTTTGATGTATTCTTACGTGCTTTTGATTGTTTCAATTGTTTCACTCTTTATTGGATAATACTATAGTATTCCCTTGATATTAAAAAAGAAATATTGTATAGCAACTTGTAACATGCCTCCCATGGTTCAAGTTGATAACTTGCTGCACATGGGTTACTCCATATTATTTGTTCTATGTTTGAGCTCCTGCACTTACACCTATGTGCTTTGCAGTTGGGCTATGCAAGCCATTCTTATTTGTTAGCTGGCTAATTTACCTTTTCTGTTGGCCTAAATTAATAAATTGAAATTGTAAACCGATTGTTCACATCAACTTACAGCTTAGCACAGCAACTTTAATTTCATTCTGATGCAAGAAAAATCACATCTTTTTACTCCGAACTGAAAAAAGCTCACATGTAAATGTATTTTATATTTTTATGTTTGATTGAAGGCTTTTTTTAACCACTTGTCTTTATGTAATGTTACTGTACTTTGTGCAAGCATATTGCCAATAGCCCAATACACTAAAATTTGGTCTTGCTTGCTGCCTCTATCGTGAATGTCTAATTCTAAAATTCTAACATTATCATGCTTCTGAATTCTGATACTGCTTGACCTTTTGGGTCATAGATTGTGGGCCATAATGCATCCAGACTAGACCCAGCCAGAGTTGGCACACCATACCATCCAATGCAGGTGGGCGCAACCTACACTACCCCTAGTCCCCAGCCTGTAAGTCTAAATTGCCTGACCTTATATACTTTAAGTTATGTTAATTTGTGTTGTATAAAAAAATTACTTTATGTGATGACATGATAGGTAATGACTGGGAAGTTCAGTCCTGTTGTTTATGTTCAACCAGTTCCTCAGGTGAGTGATTCACAATTATTGGTTGCCTTGACATTTAAAGTGCATAATATCAAGAATAAGACGACGATGCAGAGAATAGTTCACTTCTATATTTATAAAACCTAGACCTTGCCTTTAAAGTATTTTAGCTTTACTCCTGCAACTTTCAGTGTTCTTCACATGTGATTTACCTTATGCTGGCAACCCTGATGTTGCACAGATTGCTTTACATATTATGTTAGTTTGTTAACTGGAATGAACTGTTTTCTTTTGGAATGTTTTTTTTTCTGTAATGGATGATCTGTTAACCTGTTTAATCTTCTTGTTATCTCTGGCAAGTAACCAACCATGTTCCATACAAATGATATGACTAAATAGTATAAGTCAGCACAGATTTTTTCCCCCTTACTCTTGGCTCATCTATTCTTGGTTCCCGTTGAAGGAGGCAATGCACGGAACACCCCTTGGTTTTCAAGGATGGCCTCGCCCTGTGCTGTTGAATTCATATCAACCTAGCATGCAGAAGTTCCAAGGTACCACAGACCAAAAACATGGTTTTGGCTACTGTAGAAATGATATTGCAATGTTTTAGCTTAAGTTTCTTTTTTCTTGAATGAAACATACTTGTTTCGGACTCAACTGACCATTGAAGCACCTGCAAAATCTTCTCTAGGCAACACCCCGGTGTATTTGGCCCCTCCAGTCATGGCAACTGGGAACCTGCCATTGGTGGTACCAAGCCCTGCACCACTTGTGCAGCCGTTCCAGGCCATTCATCCCATCATGGTCCCTGCTGCAAGCAGCATGGCCCCAGGAAAATACATGTAAACTTGTCGTACCAATGACAATATCCTCTTGTTGGAAGAATCCTGGCTTACCCCTTCGGTTTGGGGTATACGTCTGAAAGGACTCCGCGATTTTGCCTAGTCTGTTGATTCACTTGTCAGTTGCTGGTCTGTGTCCGTATTTTAGTTGGAAGGGCTTTGCAACTTCTTGCCATTCTTCATGCTTGGTGTGGGTTTCCGAAATATTCTTTTTAGGGGGGTTCCATGGGGCAGTAAAATGAAATAGAGAGAAATTGCAGCAATTCTTTGTTATCTTAGCAACACCTTTTCTTCTTCCAAGAGCACTATGTACAATGTGACATTTTAAAAGATTAAGATAGTGAAGGCCTTATTTTCATGGGGCTAATGTACATTCATCTTGCAAGTGTAACAACTTTTGAAGTTTTGTTTAAGAAAAAAACATGAAGTTTTGTTCGACAATGTTATTTCTGTAATGTCAGCAATATTCTTTTTCTATTAGAGCTCGCATCGATTTTGTAGGACAACATAGTGAAGCCTTAAAAACTAAACTGACTATTTTGTCAACATGCAAGTCATGTGTAAAATTGTATTGAAAATACTTTCAGAATCTCAGAAGAATAAAGAATATCCTAGAAGAATTTTTTATCAAAATGCATGCATCGAAGACTGAAACTTAAGTATATTTGTTCGACCAATGTAGTAGGGCAAGAGACCAGAATATATAATGGTGTGCAACTGTCCTTCCAATTAGCTTTGCAATTGTTTCAACGGCCATGATGTGCCTCTTCTGTTGGAAGGCTTTCCTTGGACCATGATATGGGCATATGGGCATATGGCCCATCATCTTATATGAGTTTTCGTTTCCGGAACAGCAAGGCAACGACACAGCTAAAAAGGATAGTAAATTTAGTTACAAAATACGGGGGCAAAATCTGTTGAAGATACTTCTTTTTTTTGGGGGGGAAATTAACAACAGACAAGAGGGACATAACATATTATCATGCAAATTTTCCTGTATAACATCAAATTTCCATATGCCTGTGAATCAGAGCTTATCAAATGTCAAAAAGCCATATTACAAGACCAGGAGTTCAAAATAACTTTAAGTCATGTCATCTTCCTAAAAATGAAAGTACATCAAATAATGTTTCTTTCTCCCCTTTTTTTTTCTGGTTTACAATTCTATCTGGTGCTATAACTGATGTCCTAGGTGATATTTTTGGGGTTTCTGTATCTCTACTTAATCTCTCACCTATACTTGCAGGGGAATAAAACTAAAATGTAAAGGTAGGAGTCTGCACCTAAAGCATTGGTCCATTCACAAAAACTCGAGCTATACATCCCAATAAGCCTGACAGAAACATTACAGGCAGCAAACTTTCACTAAACATCAGGATCTGTGTTGTGTTCATTGAATCTTGATCTCTACTTTCATTTACCGCCAACCTTCATTTCTTGTTCATCATGCGCAGGCTGAATGTCATCTGGAATTATACAAATTTAAGCACCGCAGTAGTTTGTTAGCTCTTGCAGTAAAAAAGAAGTCTCCCTAGGAGGTGACATATTTATATGCTAAGCTGCTTGTACTAAAAGCTTCAGCCATAGGCACAAGGTAGGTTAGGATGAGCCAACGGCCACCCAGTCTAGTCATGCATGGCAGATCATATTCATGAGTGTAGGATAAAGAGTTATATATTCTTTTTATCGAATGCATGAGAGTTGCACTATCATATTCATTAAGAGAGGAGAGTACACAAGAGAACTAGACATCTTGAACGCAGTTCAACAAAATTACAAATTCCTACATTTAGTACATCTTTTTAGTTTGTGCAGATAAAAGGGTATAATCAAATCATTACATTCCCTTTGATTTGATCAACACAAAAGAATTCAGCCATCGCAATACTTTATCATAAAATCAAGATTCTGATGCCACTAGACACATTAAAAGGAGAGGTGTAGGCCTCATTTTGGTTTTTACCTGAGGCATTTGACTTTGAGGCATCGACTCCTTTATTGACATCGGTCTCTGTCTTCAGCTGCTCAGATTGTTCTGTGATGTCTAAATTTTCATACCCACGGTATAAGATCATGGCCAGTTTTTTAAGCGTGTGAAATATTGGGATCATATATCACCTGATGCTTCCTTAGAACTCTGCTGTTCACTATTTGCAGAATTTGGCTGATCTCTGGCGCCTGAAGAAATCCCCCACTTAGTGGTCACTTTTAAGTTTTAATAAAATAATATGGAATTGGAAATCAGGAGTATAAAATTATATTGTACCTGATGCTATCTTGATCTCATCAGACATTGTCACATCAACATTCTGAGTTTGACCTGCCAGGAGAAAGAGCACTTAGACTACATGCATTATGCGAGTTATACTTCAAGCATAGAATTCTAGATCTTACCAGAAGATTCCCTAATCACATCTGTTACTTGATCATTAAGCTGTTGCCTTTCCCCTGTAGGAACCAATCAAGGTAAGGAGATCAGGCCAAATTAGTTGAAGAGTTGAAGTCTCTTTCAACCCAGAGACAATTTTCAGTTTACTTTATATAAAAGGTAGCACATAAACTAGTTTTGACCTGGAGAATCCTTGACCACTACATCCACAAGAGCAATGTTTGGTTTCTCAGCTTTCACTACAAAAGAACAAATTTACAAGCATTAATATGGCAGCCATAAGACTTATGGGATTGAAAAATCAGATGGGAAATGCAGTCTGCGGGACAAAACAGTTTCTAGAATTCAAGTCAATGATCTGAAACACAACAGGGCACCAATCCAGCAAAGCATACCTGGTGATTCCTTGGTCACATTTGGAGGTTCTGAATCTTTCTGAACCTCATCAACAGACTTCTTTCCAGTAAACTCTTTTTGATTAGCCGGTTGCTTGCATGGTACCGAGACAGGACAAACAGATTTAATTGGCACCGCAGCAACTGATGATTGTGGGATCACAAGTTCAGCATCCTGCCTGGCCAAAGTTCTCATTTCAGGATTACTGGGAGCAACTGATATAGGTACTGCTGCAACAACACCAGAACCAATGTAAGGCCTAGGAGCAAGAGGCACAGCATGCTTAGCAATAGTTTTCTCAACAGGTCTCCTCATCTGCAGAGGCTTTGCAAGCGTAACATCCTCCAGGTGCATTGGCACAGGAAGAGCAGGTTGCATATGAATTGCTGATGCTCGCTTTCGAACTTGACTCGGTCGAAGCATGGGTAGCTCTGGGGCAAGGTCATCCTTAGGTGTTATTGGACGGAGATTAATTTCATCTGGAACCCAACCTTTGAGCACCTGATTGTCCTTCACTTTTACCGTAATGAGGGAAAACCCAGGAACTTTCTTGGTCAGCTTGCCAACAAAATGCTTGCCAAGAACGTTATCCTTGCCAGAATTACCTTGAAGAGAAACATTAGCCGAATTTCTAGGTTGAGCAGACCAATTACCATGAACACTGCCACCTGATGTATGGCTGGCCATACTTGAGCCATCTTGTGTGCAGTGAAGAAGAGGTGGGGCGCTCTGGAGGGGCTGTACCTTCTGTGGTAGTTCATATACAGGATACTCGTATTTCCTTGGGCGGCCACGCTTGCGCTTTACACCAGAAATCGATGACTGGTCCACAGACAAAGTTTCATTAGGTACATCTTTGTTCCCTTCTGATGCCATCTTTACGAGTTTTGTTCAACCAGCTGAATCTGAAAATGGTAAGAATACCCTGTTGGTGTCAATCAGCACTTGTTTCTCTCCTGTAAACCGGGAAGTGATGCAGTGAAACAAACACCCTCAGAATGAAAAAAAAAACATGCGTAGAATTTTGAGAAGCTACATGGCACAATTTACAACCAACAGTGCAATGTTTAGAGCGTGACTTGGCAAAACAGCAGTACAGGCTGAAATCCACTGTTCTATTAATGCATTAAAAATGTCATAGATTTTGAGGCTGCTGCTAAATAATTCAAAAGGATTAGAAGGAAAGAGATAGATATATTTCCTGGTCTAAAATGCGAGAGTAAAAGGTAATCAATTAAGGGTAACAACATACAAGCCGATTGATCCCCTGCGCATGCGTATATTTAATTCGTACTCTGCGCATGCGTATACGAACATAACACGGGGACATCATGATCAGTGCACCACCAAAATAGGAAATAAACCGCCATCACCACTCCGTCACACATCAAAGTGAATCGCCATGATCGGAGCGTCCATCAAGGCAGAAATTTCGATTTGAACGCTCACACCAAATAAATGGAAACGGCGAATGAATCCAAACGAACTATGGCTCCCTTACCGCTGAACCCGCTACGCGCCAATCCGGAGGGATCGAGCCCGCGAGGGAGAAGACGAGAGGGGCCGTTGCTGCGGAATCTGGATCGCCGCGAGGTAGAAGACGAGAGAGAGGGAGGGAGCGCGGCCGCAGGCGCAACAGCCCCAGGAAAATTGGGGAACGGAACCTAAGCCACAATTAACGCGAGGGAACGTCGCCTTCAGCGTAGAGGCCCATGCTTTCTTCGCTTGTGGGCCGCACGTCCGGAGGCCCATGGTGCCGATGGTGGAGGGCCGGCTCGGGCTGCGCGCGTGCCGTGTGGTGGTGCCGACCCGGCTCCAGTACCAGGAGTAGTAGCGTGGGCACGCGTGGTTCAGCCGGCCGATCGAGCGCAGATGTGCTGCTCCCTCGGGACACCGAGCGTGCCGGCACGCGGGAAGGCAGCGGCGCCGTCAAGCCGTTTGACGGCGAGGGGCGCACGAGGCTGCGTTCTGGTGCTGGCTTCAAGCACCGGCTGCGGGTGGCAGCCGATGCATGGCGCGTGCCCATCCTTATGGGCATTTCGTCGAGCAGGTAATGGGCAAGGTGTGCTCATGCCAGTCGCCGGGCTTGCGAGGGCCTCTCCGGCTATAAATTCGCCATTGTTAGATTCCTCTAGACCTGCTCATGCGATCTGTTGCTCAGACGAGTTTCCCAACCCTTCTGTCGCTGCCATGAACATGTGAAGCCAACCATGGTGTTCTCTGTTCTGTATGAACTACTGAAGGTCTTTGGCAGGAAAAAAAAAACTAATAAGGGAGTAAATAGAATAAAGAGTACAGTAATAGTGTTTTAGAACTCGATGCCATATCAGGTACAAACAATTTCAATGGCGTACAAAAACATCAGAAAAGAACAAACCCAGTAGCTGAAGAACAGATCTTAATCCTATATATTGCGCTCTTGTATAGTACTAGAAAAAAAAACAATCTACTTAAAGAGCTAACTGATACAAATCTTAATCTTATACATTCATCGCCTTCTTTTCCTCCTTTGGTTTCAGCTATTATTCTCTCAACTCTTACTGGAATTCTAACAAGTCACTGCGAAGGCTCATGATATTCACGTCACAGCGCTGCACCTACCCTCTGCTTACCAAGGCAAAGAGACATTGAATGTCGGTGCACATGCAAGTGATCCAGCAGCAGAAGTTGATTTCCTGATGGTGAGTTCTAATTTTCTAGCTCACACCACCAAAGGTTACTGGATATTCAAATAGTTCAGTATCGTCATGTTTTTTGGGAGAATGTTAGATGTTCTTCTGATAAAGCATATAGCAGAATTCAGATTAGCAAACGGTCAGAACAAACTGAACTTCATTCCATTGCAGCTCCAAGTGGAGAAGTGGACAATTGGTTACTGAACAATGTTACACTTGTTTTACTTGAAGTACAGTTCAAGCAGCTTCTTCAGGGTATCAAACACACTTGTGAATGGGTTAAGTGCAACTGGTGCCTTTAACTTGAGATCTGGGAACTGATTCGTCAGGGCTTCGTTCATCCCGGGCATCGACATCATCAAGGCAATCTGGTCTGAGGACATGTACTCGCAGTCTTGAGGGGTGTCCTTGATCTTGCTTGGGTCATAGCCGAAGTTGGCAACATAGGACTTGTACTTCTCAATGAATTCTGGCCCGGGGTTGGGTGTTCTTGAGTATATCTGATCAATGGCAGAAAGATGTTTAGTGCTTATGGTGTTTCAAATTACGAGTGCATCAGATAAGATGTGTTTACCATTACACAGGTATACTTTCTATACTTGCTTAATATTATTATCATTCAACACCACACACTTTTCAATATTCAAGTGTTCATAAAACAATGGAGTTTATTTTGAGATAAAACAAATAAATTAAGCCTAGTTCTGTTGACTATATAATCATTTCTTAGGAGATTTTGATGTTAAGATTATTTTTTTTTCAAGGAACACAGGCAAAACCGCAAAATAAAGAGCCTTCAGAAGTTCATGGTTCAGTTCCTTACCTGAATAAAGCTTGTATCCTTAGCTCCAGACACAACTGCATAATTGTCATAGTCAGTTGCAAGGACATCATAGGGCTCCTTGGGTATGAATGGCAGCGTGGGGAACCGGAGAAAGCATTTCTCACGGATCATCTCCTGCCTCTCAAGATCTGTCTCAGCACTTGACATGTCCTCTTCGGACAGGCATTGCACCCTCCCCCGAATACCAGTGATGTATCCATCAGGTCCACCATGGACACAGAATGTATCCACCTGGATTGAGCGTGACTTCTCATCGAACGAGTACACTCCCTGTGGTTCCAGAAAAATGGTGCAACATCCATTTATTGACTATATGCAAAGGGTATGGAAAATTGGAAATACCATCCATATGATAACCTATCTTAAAGCAGTCTGTTATTACTGCAGCATGACTGATGATAATATATTACTGCAGCATCATGTGGACAAGAGCTACAGTGCCAATCTGTTTGAGGTTTCAGGGATTACAATACCTGAGTACAATGACAGTCTTCTTGTCCCTGACCAGCAAATCCACGTTTCAGCGAGGCTACCTCAAACCATCTACCAGAGTAGCGAACTGGATCAAAGTTCTTTGCAGTCATACCCCTCATCATCATCCCTGCGCTGCCATCATCTGAAGGGTTGTCAAATTTCAGAGGAACTGAAGCATTGTCGATGGCTGCCACTGTTGCAATCTGGCACAAGCCTGGATGGGCAAAAGTTTCTGCAGGAATAGCCTGATCAACAAGAAGAGTTCATCGACATCGTGGCATATCACTTTAATCAGTACTCTACTCCAACTATTTCCTTGTATGTAGATTGTAGTGTGTACTGAAATTAACAATTTCCTTGTTTTTCTTAAAAAAAACAATTTCCTTGTTGTAGTGGGGACTCTGGTGCATCTTTGCTCTTCATTATGTTTCTTTTTGAGAAAAGAATGGATCTTTACTCTTAGTATGTGTACATACATATTTGAAGCTACAAACATAATGCAAAGAGAATCCTCTTTGTGATCTCCTAAGAGCTTGTGTGTTTATATCTGATATGGTACAGGTGGATCTAACCAGATGCTGGAACATCCAGATAGGTACCTGACTAGGTGGAGAGACGAACACAAGCGAAGCAGCAAGGCATGAGATTAACTGCCTGGATACTACTCCATGTTTGCTCAGTAGTGTTTCCTCATTCAGAGAGCATCTGATGATTTTCTGTCTGGTGGCGCTGCATCTTCTCCTACCAAGCCGAGACAAATAAACAAACACAGTGTGAAAAGGCATCCAGAAAACCAGTAAGTTTTACTGCAACGTTCCATGCTCTTTTCTGTAATGTGGACGAACTCGTCAGCATCTATCCAGGCTAGCAGTGACAAGGATGGTCACACATAGGATGGCTTTGTTGAGTTAGGTACTAGTCAGCATAGTTGGATTGGATCATTAATAAAGTGGGATTTTCATTTGGCATCAATATTCCGGAACACCCAAATATGCTTGAGATTCTAATAGCATATAACCTTGCCGTCCGTCCCCCTCCCCATTCCCAGCACCAGCAGCCCTCTACCCAACCTGTCCCAGTCGACAAGCAGCACCAAAGAAAACGAGTCATAACCAGCACTGTGTCCAGTACCTGGAATTGGGAGTGCAGGCGGGGCGCGGCGATGCAGGAGAGCAGCCCAGCACCACGAGAACCATGGCACCTCGCTCGCCTCCAAGTTTCAGGCCAAGGAGATCACTTCAGAAGGTCCCGGTAGTGGATTACGCAGTGGAGTTTCGCTGTCCATGGCGCGGCATGGCAGCTCGGAGATGGAAGGGAGGGGCGTTGCTCTGCTGCAGGCCGATGAATCTGGGACTGGGAGAGAACAGAGAAGCACATCCGGCGCCATCCAATGGGAGGCCTCCACGTTTGCCGACTCTCGGATTGGAACCTGGAAGGTCTCGGAGTCGGAGGACGAGTTTCTTTAATACTAGCTCTGTTCTTGATTGGGCCTGGGCCGAAGGTCACTAGTGTGGGCCGGATTGTTATGTAGCCCGGAGAAAAGCCTGGTTCTTGTTCCCACTCGAACCAATGGTAAGCCACTTGTCGCTGTCTTCTTCTTCCTCAGCGGCTCTGCCATCGCTGTCCATGAGAGTATTAGAGTAGAATAAGAAGCTGGTGGAGATTCCAAGCTCGGGTGTCCTACTTAATTCTCCACGTCTATTACAGTCAAATGTCATGACGTAGTGCTGCCAGCTGCGTTCGCAGCGATTTGTTTAGCTCATCGGATCGTTGGCGTGCCGCGCGTGCCATTGACTTGCAGGCTTGCAGCTCTGGCGCATCAGCTCCTTCGCACATCTGCTCTTTGCCATCTCCATTCTCTCCCTGAGCAAGCTCCCAGATCCTCTGCATCGTTGGGGTGTGCTCTGCGCTCTCCGACTGCGTGCTGACGAGTCTCCGACCGTTTGTATGTGCACCTTACTTTCTTCTTCTTGAAAAGTAGAACTAATCTTCCTGGTTGGGCAGCAATGATTCACGTCTGCATGTTTTTATGGCATTCGTAGCTAGCATCAGCAGTGCCTACTGCCTAGTTGTATTTGCAAACTAATTGGTCTTCGTTTTGCCGCATCCACAAAGATCCACCCGTCGCCTGAGCCCTGAGGATGGAGGTCGCTGTCAGCGCGGCAAGTTGGGTGCTGGGAAAGGCATTAGGCCCCATCACGGATGGCTTGCTGGAGGCATGGGCGGCCAGTGCCGGGCTTGGTCCCAACATGGACGCCCTCAAGATGGAGCTCCTCTATGCGCAGGGGATGCTCGACAACGCACAGGGAAGGGAGATCCGGAGCTCTGCGCTGAAGGAGCTGCTACTTAAGCTGCAGCAGCTGGCGTATGGTGCCGACGATGTGCTCGACGAGCTTGACTACTTTCGCATCCAGGACGAGCTCGACGGCACCTACCATGCTGCCGACGTCCACGGTGGGGGCTGCGTGCGCGACCTCGTCCTAAACACTCGCCACACTGCCAGAGCTGTTGCAAGGAAGCTGAAGCTCTCCTCGGGCTCGCGTCAAGCAAGCCGTGGCGATCCCGACCCTGATGAGCATGAAGATGGTGCAAAGCAAGGATGCTTCTCTGTCATCTGTTCCTGTGGCAGGCATGCCGCCATCGGCTCCACACCAAATTCACCCAACATCCAGAGCGACGAGAATGGCGGGTGCATGTCAAAGGTGGCTTTGAGCGCTCGCCGGGCTGCGCATACTATAGGTAAACTCCACCCATGCTGCTGATTTCCATGTGTCCGTTATAATGCTCACTCTGACATGCTGGAGGCCTCCAACAAGCAGGAAATGGATGGGCAAGGTTCTGTTGTGCTTGTCCATCCAAGATTCAAAGTCAGGAGGGAAAACGTGTTGTGCAGATACCAAAGTTGAAGTTTGACAGGGTGGAGATATCCAGTAAGATGAAAGACATTGTAGAGAAGCTAAGGCCTGTATCTGCCAAGGTCTCCACCATTCTTGATATGGAGCTGTTGGGTTCTGCTATTCTTAAGCTCGAGCAATTAGGCTCCAACCGTACCACAACCCAAAACAGTGCAATGGACCGTCCGAAGACCACTCCGGACATTATAGAACCTAAGTTGTATGGGAGGGATAATCAGAAAAAGATCATTATAGATGGCATTAAGCATGGAGAATATTTTTCAGATGGCCTAGTGGTGCTTCCAATTGTTGGTCCGGGGGGTATTGGGAAGACAACTTTCACACAGCACATATATAAAGAAGTGAAGGACTATTTCGAGGTCACAATTTGGTTATGTGTCTCCCTCAATTTCAATGCTAGTAGGTTGGCACAGGAAGCAGTGAAAATAATTCCTGAAGTTGATGGTGAAAACAAAAATGGTAGTGATCAAGAGCGAATTGAACAAAGATTGAAAGCTAAACGGTTTTTACTTGTTCTAGATGACATGTGGACATGTCATGAAGATGAGTGGAAAAAACTGCTAGCACCATTTGGAAGAGGGGGACAAAATGGTAACATGGTTATAGTGACAACCCGAATTCCAGAAGTGGCAGATATGGTTAAGACAATTGATTGTCCAATAAAAATGGATCGTCTAGAAGCCACAGATTTTATGCATTTCTTTGAAGCATGTGTGTTTGGTCAACAGGGGGCATGGGAAGATCATCCTGAATTGCATGATGTTGGGGAGAAAATAATGAGCAATTTGAAGGGTTTCCCTCTTGGAGCCAAAACCGTGGGTAGAGTACTAAGAAACCAACTTACTTTGGACCATTGGACAAGAGTTCTAGAAAGCAAAGAATGGGAACTACAGACCAATGAGAATGACATTATGCCGGCTCTAAAACTTAGCTATGATTATCTTCCTTTCCATCTGCAACGATGTTTTTCATACTGTTCTTTGTTTCCTGAAGATTATGAATTTGGTAGTGATGAGCTAATTCACTTGTGGATGGGACTAGATATTTTACACACATCTAGTCAGAACAAGAGAACTGAAGATGTTGGGCTGAGCTATCTGATTGACTTGCTTAACAATGGATTTTTTATAAAGAATGAGAAAGACGATGGTACTTCTTATTATGTCCTACATGACCTACTGCATGATTTAGCAGTGAAAGTTTCATCATATGAATGCATTACAATACCCAGCTCCAAAGTCAGGTCCATACAAATCCTAACTTCAGTTCGCCACTTGTCCATCATCATAGATGACAAAGAAGTTGAGAACAAAGAGAATTTTGACAACTTCAAAAAGGAACTAAGGGAACTGGACAAAAGACTGAATACTGAAAACCTACGTACATTGATGCTTTTTGGGAGCCACCATGGAAGCTTTGCCATGATTTTTGGTCATTTATTTAGAAATGCTAATGCCCTTCGCGCTATTTATCTGTCCGAAGCATCATATATTGTGGAGGATGTTCTGAATAACTTTTCAAAACTTGTCCATCTTCGGTACCTAAGGATCAAGTCCAAGTACATGGAGGACATATGCTTGCTGAGTGCTCTGTCTAGACTTTATCATTTAGAAGTCATTGATCTGCAGGAGTGGGAACATTGCTCTGGTTCCGTAAGATATATAAACAACCTTGTAAAATTGCGTCACTTTCTTGTGCCAAAAGACAAGGTTCAGCTTCACTCTAACATAGTTGAGGTGGGGAAACTAAAATTATTACAGGAACTAAGAAGCTTTGAAGTTGGAAAAGAAGGTAAGGGCTTTGAACTGAGTCAGTTAGAGCAACTATCAGAACTTGGAGGTTCACTTGCCATTGGTAATCTGGAAAGGACACAAACAATGAAGGAAGGAAGTGAGGCAAAACTGATACACAAAAGTCGTTTACGCAAGCTATCATTAGAATGGGCTGTCAACAGGCTCGACAAGGATCCAACACATGAATCAAATATTCTGGAAGTTATGAAACCACATGTCAATCTTCAAGGCATATGCATTAAGGGGCATGGAGGCACTAATTGCCCAAAATGGCTAGGTGAAAACCTCTCTGTTAAAAATCTGGAATCTCTTCATCTGGATGATGTATCTTGGGAAAATTTTCCACCACTTGGAGAACTGGGCATGGTCAATGGGCATGGTGAGGAGCATTTGGGTTGCTTACCTCACAATAGGTTTAGAAATTTGAGAAGGCTAGAATTCAATAAGCTGCCAAGACTGAAGAGATGGGCTGAAAGTGACCCTTGTAATTTATTCTCTCACCTGGAAGTGCTCATCATCACATGTTGCTTTGAACTCACAGAGTTGTCATTTTCCCATTCTATTTGTTGCCAGCGACAGAAAGAGGCAAAGATAAATTGGTTTCCTAGACTACGGGAGGTCAAAATTGAAGACTGTCCAAAACTGCTGTCCTTTCCTCCTATTCCTTGGACTAGGGCTCCATGCTCAGCTAAGATAAAAGATGTTGGTTCAGGCATTAAGGAACTTGTTTGTGAAGAGAATTACAGATCTGGATATAGCTTGAAAATTAAGATGAAGCATGCTCGGTTATGGAAGTTATTGGCCTTTGATAATCTAACTGAACTAAAAGAGTTGAAGGTGCAGAGATGCCCTCCTCTCCCACTGCATCATTTCCGAAAGCTATCATCCCTAAAAACCATCGAGCTATCTGGTGGTTCAAGAATTGTCTTCCCGTCGGTCGAAGGTGAGAGCCATACCGAATCTCAATCTCCAGTTGAATGCATAACCGTCAGAGGGTGGGGTGCTAGTGGAAAGGAATTGACACAGCTACTGACTTGTTTCCCCAAGCTCTCTAAACTGAAGATGTGGTCATGTAAGAAGATTACAGGGCTAGCTGTAGTGGAGAAGCAGGCAATAGAAACACCCACGCCAACTTCTCCAGATAACAGAGTGGACGGCAATGTGGAAATCGAGCAGCAGAATGGCACAGGAGGAGAGGAGGAAATAGGAGCATCATCAGCAGAAGAAGGGCTGCTGCTCTTGCCTTCCCAACTACAGCAGCTCGATATCACCTACTGCCAAGAGCTGAGCCTCTGCTCCAATTCAATCGACCACAACAGAGAATCAGGACCAACTAGTGGAGGACAAGGGCTCCAATCTCTGCGATCCCTTCGATCGTTGTCGATAGGCTATTGCCCCAAGTTCCTATCCTCCTATTCGTCACCCTCCTCTTCTTCTTCGTGTCCCCCATTCCCAACCTCCCTGGAACGCCTCTCTCTTTTCGGCGCGGGGGGCATGGCGACGCTGTTGCCTCTCTCAAACCTCGCCTCTCTCACAGATTTAACCATATGGGGATGTGGGGATTTAAGAGGCGAGGGACTGCGGCATCTCCTCGCCCAAGGTCGTCTCACCAAATTAATCGTCCGTGAAACCCCCAATTTCTGGGCTGGTCCCTACGAACAAGAGTTCTTCCCATCCTCTTCCTCCAAACTGCAGGAGCTTGTGACGGATGACGTCGCAGGCGTCCTTGCTGCGTCCGTCTGTACCTTGCTCTCTTCCACTCTCGCCGATTTGAGATTTTGGTCAGACAAAAAGGTAGAGCGCTTCACAAAAGAGCAAGAGGACGCCCTTCAGCTCCTCACCTCTCTCGAGGAAATCAGATTTTGGGACTGTGACAAGCTGCAGTGCCTCCCTGCTGGGCTTCATGGACTCCCCAACCTCAAGAGATTAAACATATACAAATGTCCAGCCATCCGATCGCTGCCCAAGGATGGCCTCCCAAGTTCACTGCAAGAGTTGGAGATAGACGATTGTCCAGCCATCCAGATTCTACATAAGGACTGCCTCCCAACTTCACTGCAAAAATTAGAGATGAAGAGATGCCCAGCCATCCGGTCTCTGCCCAAGGACTGCCTCCCAAGTTCACTGCAAAAATTAGTGATAAGCAACTGCCCAGCCATTCGATCACTGCCCAAGGTGAATGACCTTCTAAGTTCACTGCGAGAATTGAATGTCCGCTATAGCCACAGCGAGGAGCTAAGAAGGCAGTGCCGCAAGTTGATTGGAATCATTCCAGTTGTCTACGCCTGACTAAGCCAAGGCAACAAAGAGGTGGAACTTCCTACCCACCACTTTCACTTGCATTCGTTAATCCCATAAAATTCAGTCATTCTCCTTTTGTTTATTTGACTGAAATCATGGTTTCCTTCAAAATAACCCACTTGTTTTCACCTATTGTGCAGGGTTCTTTCTCAATTTGTACATTCTTCTAACCTCCGGATTCTCACTGTATCTATACATGATTCTAAGTGCTGACTTAAGTGCTTTCCTTCTCAAAAAAGGCAAGGTTGCTCTTTCAGTTTTCATTAAAATATTTATTTCGTACTTCTATAAACTAACAGAAACAATAAGGTTACATATACACTGTCTTGGTAACAGATTACTAAAAATGAGTGCACATCTGCAGATATTCAGTAGTTGTGGTGGATTCGCAAGTCCTTTTATCACTGTTAGTTATCTTCTTTATCTTTATGTCAGGTAAACACTACTGGCAGCTGTCTCATAAGTTATTATTTGCTTCACTTATTGTAGATTATTTTAGTTTGAAGCTTCATGCGGCCAGATTATATATGTTAACAAACATTGTTGTAATTCAGGATAATTCTGTTATTGCAACACCCACCAAGTAAAGTATTGTTCAGTACATGCGACTTCATCTATTCCAAGTGCCCAAGTATATAATTATTCTTGAAGTATGTTTTCCTCTTTTTTCGCAAACATGCTTGACAGCATGTATTTCATTAAGTGGGTTAGAAGTTCGAAGACAGACTTGATAGGTGCAACGCCAGGGAGCAGGTGAGGCAAGCTAGAGACAGCCACCGACCAAACTGCCAACCTACCGCTACTGAGTTTACATAGCGTGACCAAACAACCACAGGATCTGCCTACCACCAAGTATGTCTTGCTCTCTCACCAACTGCTCTCTACACACAAGATCTGCAATAAACCAAAGGAAGATTATATGGCGCCCTCTTTAACTAAAATATCAATGTGCAATATTTCAAAAAATCATGTATGTAGTACACTTAAAGTTAAGTGTAGCCGCAAAAATTCAGTTTGAAATCTTGAAATCTAGGATGAATTTCAAACTGAATTATTGCAGCTATACTTAAATTTATGTGTACTACATACATGTGCTCCATGCTATTTGTGCAGCCGCTGCAGCTGCTTGCTGCTACTTCCTTCTTTCCAAGTACTGTAGATGAGAAGACTTTGTTTCAGCAGCAGCCCAAACAGCGCTGCCACATGATTTTTGAACTGTTTGGTTCTTCCACTAGATATGTCATTTAGATTTTGGGTTTTGAGCTATAATAATACTTGTTTCCATATATTTTGCGTTCCCCCTTCATGAGTTTGTTATTTTCTTCTTCAGTGCAGTGAATCTTGATGCCAAGTATTTTTTTTCTGACTTTTACAGTGAGTAACTGTTTTAACTCGTTAAGTTTTCCATATCACAGGAATATTTCCTTTTTGGATAAGCTATCATGAACCCTAAGCTACTAAACTGCGCAAGTGCAAGATTTGCCCAACTGTTGCTTGCGACAACCAACAAGCAACAAAAGTACGAGCTTCTCTATTGTCATTTTGTCAATCTTCCATATTCAGTTACAAATATTGAAGGCTGGTAATGTTGAAGTCTGCAGTCTGCTAATAAACACTTGGTTCTCCAGATCATCTCCTTGGAATCATGGCATTGCAGCAACAGAGGATATATTGCCACTTGGCACAAAGATTTTCTTTATTCATGGAATTTTCTAGCATTGCAGTAGCCGACATGAAACTAAACTGCTGCTACATTGCCTGGAGCAACTTCTTCAGATGCTCCAAAGTGGGTCCTCTCTCTATGATCTACCTGTTAACTGGCTGGTCCGGTCAGTGCCATATCAAGCAGTAGTCGACCAAGTGCTCCTTCAATTGCTCTCATCTAATTCAAGAGAGAAGCTGCATGCTCTCACAGGCACTTGTAGACACTCATCCTGGTTGCTTATGAGGTGAATGTTGTGCTTTGCTCAAGTCCTCTTTTGTGATGCAGTAGTACACTGTAAATTTCATTCTTCCTTGCAGAAATATTTATCAAGCTCTTTCTTGTTGGTAAAAATTATAACAGGAATTAAGCCCAGAAGTCTTGTCAAGACCACAATCATCTTCAGCAGATATGGCTTCTGAAATTTCTTTGCTGGATGGCAGGCTGAAACTATGTTGGAGTATCCAGGGAAACTTGGAGACGATAATATTTAAATTTTGTTCATCCTCGAAAATTCGAGCATGATGTAGAGTTACGGAAGGGGGCATCTCCTGATCTACTGTCGTTTGAGATAAATTGCATCTCTACTTTTCCGTCAGACCGCAGATATCAGATCCGCTAGTATCAGCTATGAAGATTCTCAGTAGAACTTGACATTTCATTGGTTTCATGCTGATATTTTGAATGCATTTTTGGAATTCTTCAGATAATAATATCTACTATTCATGTTCGATGTTGCTGATTTTGGCGAAAGGAAGGCAAGAAACTACAACTATCTAATATTCTCAAACTGTTTATCTATCTTAAAATATGTTTGAACGATGCAATTTCTTGCGATTTACATATTAATCAGCACAGACAAAGGTTTATCAACCAAAGCAAATGCACATGTTGGGTACCTTTGAAAACCGGTGGTTACTTTTGACAAATTTTATACTTATACAAATTTTCCCCGACCTGCTTGAGGTTTTTGAACTATATTTTTTGTAAATTATTCCCTCATTTAAAAAAAAACAGAAGAGAAGAGAAAAGAATGCACATGTTAGATTCAGTTTCCAATAGTAAGCTTGTGTCTCATTCACAGATTAGAATTGGAACCAACTCGTCAGGCCTTTGTTCATTCATCCTGGGCAACATCAGACAAGAGTCCAAGGCATCATCAGTGCTAGTGCTACGCCAAACTTCGTCTGGCCGGACTAAGGAGTAGGAGTATCCGTTATTCATGTTGTGCAGATGGATTTCCTGTGATAAAGGAAATACAGAAAAAGAAAACACATACACACACACATAAAGTGCAGAAGGACATGGACAGACTGATGAACTTTGAATAGGTTCAGATCCACTGGTAATTTATTTGTGCCACGGATAGGAAATGAGTCAGGGCAGTTGTAACGCTGGCCCTCTGTTCCTGGAATTGGGAGAGAAAGAGCTGGGCGCCACGATGCAGGAGAGCAGAGAAGGAAGGAAAGCTTGTTGTTCACGTTGCGGGCTCGTTCCCTTCCCAACGGTAACTCGCTGCTTGCTGCCTGTCTCGTTGCAGAGTGCTGTGCACTCCTCTGCAATCGCTGACCTTGACTGGCTCCAATCCCAAATTAAAGGCGCACGCTGCCTGTAAAATAAGCAAGCGGCCGGTGCTTTAAAGTTGGCGCTCATATGCTACGCGGGGCGTCCGTTATTTCGCGCCATGGCATCTGTCACACGTTCACTTGCTGTGCATCGATCTAGCTGTAGTGGCCGCTGCCGCACGGACTTGCGCCGGTTTGGATGGGATGCTCCATGACCTCGATCGGCACCACTAAATTAATGTCTAGATTAATCGGTTTGGTTTGATGATCCGTTGGGAACTTGGGGCGCGAGATTAGCGACCTAAGTGTAGTGCTGCTCAAAGCTCTATATATAATAGCTTCCGGCTCGCCCGGCGTCCACACATCTGCTCTTTGGCTTCTTCGCTCTCACACACTGCTAAGTCACAACGCACCGGCACCATCTCAGTCAGGTTCTCCTTGTGCACGCGGTCGAGATCGTCCTCAGGTAAAATTCGATCGCCTAGGCCTTGTTTAGTTCTGTTGGTGTAAATAGTAGTTTGTAAGAGGGCCTTTATGTAATATTTAGAGGATAAGAATAGAATGACACTGTGCTGGGATGAGCCAGTCAGAACCTTCTCCAATTTCCTCAATATGGTATCCAGAGCCTTGGTTAGGGTTACCTTCGGCGGCGGCGGCGGCGGCGACGCGTCATGGTGAGCACCGGCAAAGGCGAGAGCCTGCGAGCCACTGGTGTCGCGGAGAGACGCGCGAGCAGGCGCAAGGCTCGTGTGTGTGGGCACAGCGGGCGCGAGGCTGTGCGGCGAGCGCAAGCACGGGCGGTGGCCCGACTCCGCGCGAGTGCTGGTGCAGGCAGACGGAGCATGAGGCGAGCGGCTGCGCTGGTCCAGGGTTTGGCTCGCGGGGGCCCAGGGGTGGTTGCGCGAGTGCTGTGGCTCGAGGAGCAGGCGTGCTGCGTGCCTGTGTTGCTAGCCAAGTGGATTTGCTGCCTGCTGGTCTCGTGCCTGAGTGCTGCTTCTCTTGGTGA
>Ga0182004_10000223_pt1 | contig 29825 bp, 21 predicted proteins | sample Sormic07211540_1_FD_120479 | JGI IMG/M metagenome (GOLD analysis project Ga0182004, IMG submission 120479) | Endophyte microbial communities from Sorghum bicolor roots, Mead, Nebraska, USA - 072115-40_1 MetaG | ecosystem: Host-associated > Plants > Roots > Unclassified | place: USA: Nebraska...
AATATATATATATATATATATATATATATATATATATATATATATATATATATATATATAACTGTTGCATGTATATGTATTACTATATATTACGTACTGTCGGTGGCCTGGACGCAGGCGTCGTGGAGCATGCAGCAGGCGTCGATGGCGTCGCAGGGGACCTCGCCGGGGCACCCCGTGTAGGACACGCCGCAGTACTTGCCGTAGCGCATCAGCGGCGCTGCTCATCATCGTCGTCATCGATGGCAAAAAAACATATCAGTCAGCTGCATATATATTAATTGGTTCCACGCACACAACATTCAGTTCAGGCACAGCGCACACGCAAGGCCTTTGCTTAGTTTATTAAAAAATCTAAAAACTTTTTAAAATTTCCCGTCACATATATAGAGCAATAAATATAGATAAAAAATAACTAATTATATAGTTTGTTCTTAATTTGTGAGATGAATCGTCTTTTGAGTCTAGTTATTAATCTATGATTAGATAATAATTATCAAATAAAAACAAAAGTGTTACGACAGGAAACTAGACAAGGCCTAATACGTACCCGTGCAGTGCTGGGACTCGCACTCTCGGCTGCAATCCTGCGGATGCATAGATATGGATCATCGCACTGCAAATGACTATACCGAGTACATAGTGGAATTAGAGGTGTATATATGGGTCAGACCGATACCGAGTCGTCGTCGCCGCCACCGAAGATGCTGCCGGCGGCGGTGGGTGACTGGCTGCTGGCGACGGCGAGCAGCAGGATGAGAAGAGGAGCAAGAAGACGACGACGACTACACCGCCGTTGCAGGGGATGACGGCCGACGGCGAGCTCCCTTCTTCTTCCGTCCATTCTTGGTTGATGATTCGGAGAAGTGATCAAAGGCTGGGTACTGGTGGCTGCGTTTCGGCGGATTATTATTTGAGCTGCTGAATGAGAGCTAAATATATATATGAATGAATTATTAATAGGGGATTATAAGTGCGAAGTTAAGTTTGGTGTAGATTGGTTGGGAAAAACGCAGTGCTTCGCACAAACTGATGGATGGACGAGATGGCGATGAGTCGACGGAGAACCTGACCGAAACTAACAATATTTTGTTGCTTTCGTTTCCCTCTACTATCCATCATGAGTTTATTTAACCATATATAGCTATCTAGATGATGATAGATTACGTTAAGTAACAGTGTACTTGATCAACTGGCTAGTGCTTGACGCTTAATCTGGAGATGAACTTGGCAGGCGGGTCTATACGCTGTGCTGAATTGTTTTGAACGCTTTAGCAATAGGGAAACCTTTTGTCTACAAAAAATTTGGAGATGAACTGGCGGCGCACAACCAGATTTTTCAATTTCTCATAGTAGTGTGGGGTTCTCCTAGTGTTTTAGCATTCAAAATTTAGTATAAACTTTCCCTAGTAAATACCTCCTAGTGAGAATTCTCTAGTGTTTTGACTACTAACTAAAAACACTAGAAGAACTCAACCATTTTGGTAGTGGCCTGTCAGCATAACGCTAGCTCCAGAACTTTAGTACGCTAATTTGAACCTTATCTTCTAAAGAAACAAACAAAAAAAAAATCGATTCCGATCTATGTTAGTTGTTAGCTCAACTGCAAGAGCTAGCTAGCTAGCGGACCAACGCTAGGGCGCTCAGGGTGGTTGTCCGCCCGGTGATCTATCAGAGTCTGTGTCTGATCTCCACGTGACCACCAGCTGCTTTGTTGCTCTTTGTTTGCCGGGACAATGCCTCGTCGCATGTCCTTGTCCAGTTGCCGTTTTCTTGGGGACTGATGATTATGGCCAAAAGCCCAAAAGTTTGGGTCAGTAATTTGACCATTCCTCTTTGGAAGCCAACCAAAAATGCTTTTCCAAACAACTCTTTATTTAGGCCGCTCTACTACCCAAGTTTTAGCACGCACAGATTTAGACCCTAACCCAAAGTGGGCTACAAAGTTTTCTGGGCTAGGCCATTGATTTTTCACCTTTTTGAACAGAAATCCAATGGGCCTTTAATCCACATGGCCACCAAGGCTTGGCTTTTCCAATGGTACAACTGAGGAGATGTTTGGGAGAGATTCTTGAGCAACTCCTAAAGCTGTTTTGGGACTTTCTCTATTATAAACACTGCTCCATAGCACAGCGGTGTCTGACGAAGCCAGAAAAAAGGAGCTTCCACTAGGTAGAAGCTCCCTACCTGTCCTCTAAGTCTAGATCCCCTTTTTGCTCTCCTACACCAAGCTCGTAGGCAGGCCGTGGCGGTGGCGGTGGTGTGTGCATGGAGTAGTGGATCGAGGTGGGGCAAAGTCGTCGGCATGGACCTAATTCACGGCGCAAACAGACTAGAGCAAAGTGGCCAAGCCATGTAGGTGACGCACAGTTCTCGGAGTCGTCGGGGCCGGCGGAGACCAAAGCATGTCGAGACCATAAGACGCGAGACGACACCAAGGCGTGGTGCATGAAGGACAGGAATGTCGAGGAGCGATTGAGCAGAGTGAGCAGACTCCAAGGAGGACAGGGTGCGGAGCTACCAGAGTGGGCGGACGCAGGACACCAGGGCATGGTCGCGCAGAGCTGCGGGAGCAAGGGATGCTGGGGACGCCGAAGCACGAGCACACCTAGGACAGGGACATTGAGGTGTGGCCACACGGAGGTACTAAGGCCAATCTCAATGGGCATTTCATGAGAGTATCATGCACATTAAGTAGGACACCAACTCAGCAAAAAGAGAATGTTTGCATGAAATGTTTAGGAGAGAGAAAGAAATCGTTTAACCACGGTGAATGAGATAGCGTTGTTTCCAAGCTCTGGGAAATCATGTGAAATTCGCATTGAGGGTCATCGTTTCATCCTCCCAGATCCGGTGCACGGGCGGAGCCGCTTCGCCATCTTCCTGCGCGGTGCAGCAATCTTCCTGCGCGTCACCACCATATCCTCCCGCCCGCACTCCACTTTGGCATCTTCCCTCCGACGGCGCGAGCGCAGACGCGTTCATCCACACTAGAGGCCAAATACAGGTGATTGCGGGCCAGAGCATTGAGGCGAAGCCCGTCCGCCGTGTGCCTGCTCGTCCGTTCGCCGTCCGCTATCACGCCATCTTGCCTCGTTCGCTGTCCCCCATCGCGTCGTGCCCGCGAATCGCCAATGATCCGCTGCCGGCAGCCTCTTTCGGGCGACGCGCACACGGCAGAGAAGGGAAGACGCGCCAGACCGCCTTGGACTGAAGAAGCCCTCCAATCCGGTGCCATCACCCCCACCAGGTTCGTCGATAGCATCGCCACTCGTCCCTCGGCCGCCGTCGCTGCCGATTTCTTCCTCAGATCCGCTTGCCATGCCTGCTCCGCCAACTTCCTCCTCAGCTCCACTGACTGCCGCCCCTGGTGTGGCTAGTTGGTCCCCTTCTGCGCCGACATCAACCATGCTACCAGCCACAGCCACCACAAGGAGCAGGATGGGGGGCCATGCTCCCAAATTTTTCATCTCAACATGGAAACCAGCAAGCCCCAAATCCATGGTATGTGTTCATATATATCTATGCAAGTAATTAATAGATTTCGATCTGTGCAAAAATAGTTCAAATGATATTTATAGATGCCTTGAATTAGTTGATTTAAAAGTTGTTAGGCTGGTTTGTGCTAAACATGCTGCATCTGTGTCGATCCTATTTGGTTGGATAAGATGATAGTTTCACTTTGTGATTCTATTTGGTTGGATAGACATGTACTCCATCCATGGACAAAAATGAAAGAATCACGAAGATGCAGCATATACATAGCTTTTGTGTTTCAAGAAGCAGATGTCCAATATATATACAATATATACATGTTCAAGAAGCTTATGTTTGGTACTCACACTTGCATGCCGATCGGCATCAGCACCTAGCTTTATTGTTACTGACAGCATAATTTATCTATTCACAGAACTGAATACAAGTGATGCTTGCACTAGTGTTTTTTTCTTTTCAGAAAGCACTTGTGTTATTGTGAATACGTGTTTGCATTTGACTTCCTGTATGTGGGTGATAGTATATGTTTTTTAATTGTATGAAAATGCCAGGGCTCGTCCACCAGGTGGTTATCTGAATTTACTTCAACAACCACAGTATCCGCCACAGCCACACATGCACGGAGAAAATTTTCATTTAGTTGGTCACGCTATGAGCTTCAACCCAATATCCCCACCAGCACCACCACCACCACCAGGTGGCTATAGAACAGGATCATCTCATGTTGTCAACCAAAGCACTTCAATGAAGGAGACTATGAACATTGACATTGAGGAAGGGGAGAACATTGAGGCAAATATGGCAGTAAAGAAAAGATACTGGACTCATGAAGAGGAAGAAAGACTGGTAATCATTTATCAGTTTTGTAATTTGCTTTTTCTAGGTCATTGTTTGGTATAATACTTGATTTGTTCTTATTGACTTTTTATAGGCCAGTGCTTGGTTGAATGCTTCTAAAGACCCAATTCATGGGAATGACAAGAGAGGTGAAACATTTTGGAAGGAAGTCACTGATGTATTCAATAAGAAAAGGAATGGGAAGTGTAGAAGGGAAACAAACCAATTGAAGATTCACTGGTCACGCCTCAAGTTATCGATCGTTGATTTCAATGACTATTGGGTTAAGGTAACTCAAATGCATACAAGCGGATACTCTGATGACATGCTAGAGAAAGAGGCACAATAGATGTATGCAAACAGGTTTGGAAAGCCTTTTCTGTTGGTGCACTGGTGGAAGATACTAAAAGAAGAGCCCAAATGGTGTGCACAGTTTGAGACGGAGAAAGACAAGACTGAAGTTGTTGATATTCTAGAGGAGCACTCACATCCCATTGGTAGAGAAACAGCAAAGGCTGAGCGCAATGGAAAACGTAAGAAGAAAAATGTTATGGAAGGAATTGTCATCCTTGGGGATAACATTGAGAAAATTATCAAGATACATGAAGATCAGAAGGTAGAGCGTGAAAAGGTCACATAAGCACAGATTAATATATCTAATGCAAATAAGGCAACAAAAGAGCAAAAGGAAGCAAAGATGTTTGAGGTCTATAATTCCCTACTTAGTCAAGATGCAAGTCACATGTCTGAAGATCAAAAGGCTAGTCGAGACAAGGCATTATGTAAGCTTGAGGAAAAGTTATTTGTTGACTAAGGTTAGTTCTCCAATCTGTCTACTGAATGCTCAGTTCATTATTGTGTGAATGCAGCACTTAAGATCTTCTAGTATGAATGCAGCTCTATATATGTGCACGCAGGGCAGTTTCACATCTAGTGTGAACGTACTCCGTGATGTCGTGCTAGCTTGCATCATACTTCATAATATGATAGTTGAAGATGAGAAGGAACGTGACATTCTTGAAGAAAATCTAGATCTAAATGTGCCTCCTAGTTCATCAACCGTTCAAAAACTCGAATTCTCTTTGAATCAGAATGTTCCGTTAGAGAGAGCTTTACAAAAAGATACTTCTATTCGAGATCGATCGGCTCATCGCCGACTTAAGAATGATTTTGGTGTAACATATTTGAAATAAGTTTGGTGGTCGTGCACATATATCTGGTACTTGTGACTATATTTTACATTATTGATTATCTATTATAGTTAGTTATCTACCTTAAGAATTTAGCTCCTTCATCTGTGATGTGATGTTGAATTGTTTTTTTTTTGTTTCTGCACGATAAAGGCATGGCTGAAGGCAATCTGAAAGCAAGACTGAAGGCTATCTGATAGTACTCAACCTATGGGGTGCAGAGAAGAACCAGTGAGAGGCCGTGCGCAAGGCTGAAGACTATCTAAATTTTTTTTTATCTATCTTAGTTTATTATTAGTACAAAACTAATTACACAATTTGTCTGTAATTTGTGAGACGAATATTTTAAATCTAATTAGTCTATAATTGAATAATAATTATCAAATACAAACAAAAATGCTAAATAGGCAAAGTCAAAATTTTCCACGAACTAACAAGACCTTAAAATCTTCAATTCAACCTTGGCCCTATGTGTGCAGAGGATGGCTGCATGCAATGTAGTTGCGTATTGCAAGGGACCCACACATCATAGATAAAATGCTTGTTCTAATACACATACAACTGTCTCAGCATCCTGTATTTGCTCAAGCAGCCTCTCAAACATAGACTCAACTCACCTTACATCCAAAGCTGTGCACAACTTGCATCCAGTCATCCTGACATCGTGTGGAGGAATCCGAGGCATGTCCACCGAAGCCATCACAGATCATAATGATAAGAAATAAAAAAGAAAAGAAAGGGAAAAAAAAGGAAAAAGAGCTTTATGGATATTTGTATAAAAAGAAAAAACAGCCTGTCATAGTAGATAAAAGGATAAAATGCTGTTTCTTAAAACAATGAGAATCTATTTTTTTACAAAACATTTCAGTAAAACAGCTTAATCCTAAGCTGCTCTTGGAGCTGAAGTAAAAATAATATGTTTCACAAATAAAGCATAGTGGTACCAAATATTCCCTTGGTATAATATTTAGTCCCTCGTACCACTTGCAATGCTATTTTTACATATGTAAATATCAGTACAACAAACGAGTAGGATGTACCATCACTGCTACTAGAACAGGCCTTTCGTCGATGTGCCAAAATGCCTTTAGTCTTGGCATTTTTGACGCCCGAGACAAAAAGCTTCTTTAGTCCCGGTTGGTAACACCAACCGGTCCAACAGCTCTGTTGTCAGACGCTGTCGGGAGGGACCTTTTGTCCTGGTTGGTGTCACCGATCGGGACTAAAGCCCGACCTTTAGTCCCGATTTGTGCCACTGACCGGGACTAAAACTTTTGTCTCGGTCTGTGACACCGACCGGATCTAAAGGATGGGCTTTAGACCCGGTTTGTGTTATCAACCGGGATTAAACCCTCCCCTATAAATTCAAACTCCCTCTCCCTCTTCTTCCTCCCTTCGCGAGCCTGAGCTCTTGTTCTTCCACTGTTCTTGCTTGTTCTTGCTCTCATCTACAGCGATCAATCCACTTCAACGCTTCTACGCCATTGTCGATTTGTTTGAAAGGTTGCTAGCTTCATCCTCCTATATTTTAGCAGCACCATATGTAATTTCATGTTGTATATGGCTATTTTATTTCATGTTGCTAGCTTAATCACTTTTCATGTTTGAATTTTTATGAAAGATGCATTGAATAGTGCAAACAAGGACGAACACTTGTATGAGCTTTGAATGGAGGGCAAACATTTGTACAAACTTTAACCGGCGGTCGAACACTTGATTACTTGTATATTATTGTAAATGTAATGTGTATGTACGTATATGTATAGCTCTATAATATATAAATATATATAGTTTCATACTTTATTTGTGTGCAATAATAACGCTCTCGTATAGAGGCTGCTACCAACCAGGACTAAAGTTCCCCTTTTAGTCCCGGGCCTGCGAACCGGGACTAAAGGTGGGACATTTAGTCTCGAAACCTTTATCTTGGCTCGCAGCCCGGGACTAAAGGTCTTTTTCAATCGGGACAACAAGCCCTTCGTGCAGCTGTGCATACCCCTTTCTAGATTTAGGAAAGTTTTCTAAGGTTATATATACTCGCGGACATTCACTTCTCTTACATTATTCTATTTCCTTTATCTAGTAATAAAAATGTGTTTAGAAACAAGATTTGGTTACATGTTAAAAACATTAACAGTGGATCACTTTTGAAAACATTCAGTTTGGAAACATATGGTTATATTCGTATATACTTTTCAAAAAATAAATAAATCTCAAGGGTTTTAGGATTTTTTTATGCTTGTTTAGTGTTATTTCAATTAATATAAAACAAACAACAAATATCTTGCTAGAGCGACATGTGAATTGGGACGCAATTGATACATTTTTAAGTTAAAGTATTAATCATATATGTATTTTGAGTAATTTTATAGTTAAAGTTTACATGTTCGACTTTATCGAATCCTAATGCGCCCTACATAAACTGGAAGGAGTAAATATTTTACTCGACTTTGTCTTTATTTTAAAAAGTCCAAACTTTGGAAAACTTGCTACCTCACAATAACTCAAATATACTTAATTAAACACACATATAAAACGACAAATACATCAATTCAAACATTTGAACTACCAAAACTTGTTTCCAAAAAAAGGAAGTCAAATTTCTTCACGGGTCCCGAATGACATTGAAAAATCCTTGACTCATTACTTTTAGTTCAGAGAATGCTTATACATAGAGACAAATCAAAATAATAGGCAGAAAAAATATAGGGGTGCAAACCATTTGAGGTGGTGGGGGGTGGGGTGGGGGGGGGTGTTGTATATAGACACAGCCTCAAATGAGAAAGTGCTGTTGTAACAATGGGCTTGGCCCTCGAGTAAAAACATCTTTTATATATATATAATTCTCGAGGAGAAACATTCCCCTTTTTTCATATAATTTTTGAGGAGAAATATTTAGCTGGTTTAGAGTATCTCCAAGAGCTTTTCTAAATTTCACGCTTTAAACCACTATTTGAAGAGTCATTTACATAAAAATTATTTTCTATATATTCTCTCATTCTCCAATAATTTTTCTATTTCTCATGTATAGTCTACAGGGCTATTTTCATTTTCTATATTTAGAAAACAAAAAATCCGGAATAAAAAGATGACTATATTTGAATGATCATTTAAAGAAGCTGTTGAAAAGTAGTTTTTTACTATTCCTAACATTGAATATATCTGACAATGATTCTTTTGGTACGATAGATATTAATATATTCTTTTATATAAATTTAATCAAATTAGATAAGGCCTTGTTTAGTTCCAAAATTTTTTGGAAACGGCCACTGTAGCACTTTCGTTTGTATATGACAAATATTATCCAAATTATAAACTAACTAGGCTTAAAAGATTTATCTCGCAAATTACAGATAAACTTTATGATTAATTTTTATTTTCATCTATATTTAATATTTTATAATGTGTCAAAAGATTCGATGTGACAGTAAATCTTGAAAAATTTTACGTTTTAAGAAAAAACTAAACAAGGCCTAAGTTATATTAGATTTAGAACAAAGCCAAAACGACTCCTGATTTGAAACGCAGAGCGTATATTTTTAGATCTTTGCAATACATCTACCACATCAATCGAAGTACAAACACCGGAAAATAAAAATATACGTACATCTTTGTAAACTACGGACATAAATAAATGAAATTTTATATTTAAAAAACCACTGTACCAATTTGAATGGCAGAAGCATGGGCGAAGCTTCACCGCCCATCCCATCCCCCAGATTGACCGCCCAAGCCTCTGCACCTCACGTTGCTCGCCCACTCCTCCCTCACGCAGCAAACACCATCGCCACCCAACCAGAAATCCCCACGTGTTCCACCGACCATCCCTCGTCCACCCACCTCCCCGCCACACCGACGACCACACACCTTCCCCCCGCACCGATCCCCGCGGCGCGCGCCGCGCTCCTTTGACTGCCACGTCATCTCACTGCCATGCGGGCCCCGCACTCCGCGCCCGGCCCTCCTCAAATGCCCCCACCCCTCGCCTCCCCACCTCCGCACAAACGCGTCGTTTCCGCACGCTCCACAGGGGATCCTCTGCGCCACCGCAACCGTGTAACCCCGGCCGTGCCGCCGCCGGCGATCCCGATCCGCCGACCCGACCCGTCCCGTCCCCCCGCTCGCAGCCATGTCGCCGTCGGAGCCGACGCGGGAGGAGAGCGTGTACATGGCCAAGCTGGCGGAGCAGGCGGAGCGGTACGAGGAGATGGTCGAGTTCATGGAGCGCGTGGCGCGCTCCGCGGGCGGCGCGGGGGGCGGGGAGGAGCTCTCCGTGGAGGAGCGCAACCTGCTGTCCGTCGCCTACAAGAACGTCATCGGCGCCCGCAGGGCCTCGTGGCGGATCATCTCCTCCATCGAGCAGAAGGAGGAGGGCCGCGGGAACGAGGCGCACGCCGCCTCCATCCGCGCCTACCGCTCCAAGATCGAGGCCGAGCTCGCCCGCATCTGCGACGGCATCCTCGCGCTGCTCGACTCCCACCTCGTCCCGTCCGCCGGCGCCGCCGAGTCCAAGGTCTTCTACCTCAAGATGAAGGGCGACTACCACAGGTATACCCATTACCGCCAGCAGATCTTGCCTTTTATTCTGCGTACATATCTGCCTCTAGAGTCTAGACGATGCGATCTGTTTATGGAGTGGCCGAGGAGTGAGGTTGGTGGATGTACGCGCGATCTATATGCGATGTCTGACGGAGTTGATGGATTTTCGCTTATTATATCAGGAATCGTTGTGTTTGGGATTTAGATTAGCGGGGGTTTTGGGTCCTTATTTATTGCTGGTTATTATGATCTGTGGGGGCTGCACGATCTGATTTGGGCCCTTTGTATATGGACTATGGGAATTGTGGTTTGGAGAAGTCAAAACATAAGATCTGCAGTTGTTGGTTTGGAGAAGTCAAAACTTAAGCTCTGTATGCAGATGTTTCTTGTGGGGATGACAGGGGTCTGAGTGATGATTACGTCTAAATTTAATGAGTGATCCTTTTTTTTTTTGTTTGGTGGGTTACATACACTCTTGTTATTTGTGGTGGCTAGTCACCAAAAGATAGAAAGGGGAAAGGGAAAGCGATTGTGGTGCCTGTGACGTTATTGAGTGAGGTTGTTTTCCTTTTATTTCTGGTGCATGCTGAGGTTGCCTATCATGAATTTCTATGAATTTGTCTGTATGATACATGATGATGTGCTGTCTCTTATAGTAGAAGATTGAAGGATACGAATTCATGATCTATGGATTTTTTTTGCCCCCTACTGCACATATATTTTGGTATCTGATTTCTCCTAACAATGATTTTGCAGGTACCTTGCTGAGTTCAAGTCAGGTGCGGAGAGGAAGGATGCTGCGGAGAGCACCATGAATGCTTACAAAGCTGCTCAGGTTTGATCTTTGTGTACATGTTGATAGGATGACGGTGCATATCTTGTTAATTGTGATTCATTGTTGTTGGTTGGTTTGTAGGATATTGCTCTTGCTGATTTGGCACCAACCCACCCCATCAGGCTTGGGCTGGCACTCAACTTCTCAGTGTTCTACTATGAGATTCTGAACTCCCCTGATCGCGCTTGCAACCTTGCAAAGCAGGTTTGCTTCTTCTCCCTTCACCTGTAGCTGATGATATATGATGCCTGGGGATTTGGAGATTGTAATAACTTGTTTTAAATTGGGATAGCAAGCAAAAACTTGATTGATGGCCATCACTGCTAGTCTGCAACTTACATGTCGGCCCTCTATAGGAAATTACTGGTTTGTGTTTAACTGTAGATACCTAGACATGAACTACTTTTCATCCCTGAACAAATTTTCTAGTACTCTCTCGGGTGATTACTGTTTGTGTCCATGCAATGCCGATTTGTGTTCTGCATGTGTATTCACTGAAACATTATCTCTTACTATTAGGTGTGTTATATTCAAGTGGGTCTAATTAATCTGGGATGCTACTATTTGCTTTTACTGCCTGGGGTGTTGTTTCTTCACTCAATTTGCCATGCCTTGTTGCATACATTTTCTATTTCATATTGAACACTTACTCCTACAAGCTAATGCCTAATGATTATAAGTCACCTAGAGAATTCTCAATTTCCCTTCTATGATGGCTACAATGACTAACTGGTATAGAATAGTACATGAAATTGGACATGACAGTCTAAATATAGTGCTTCAGATAGTACACTTGATGTTGTCATCAACCTAAGCATCATTCACTTAATATTTGCTGGAGTTGATTTGAATTAAATTTAATGTGTGTTGTAGGCTTTTGATGAGGCAATCTCTGAGCTAGACAGCCTGGGAGAGGAGTCCTACAAGGACAGCACTCTGATCATGCAGCTCCTGCGTGACAACTTGACCCTATGGACTTCGGACACCAACGTGAGTTATCTTCTTTCCCACGGAGCATTGTTAAGCATGTGACCTTGGCTCTCTTTGTCCATCATCACTAGTCACGGTTCTCATGTGACCTTGGTTCTTCCTTTTTTTTCCCCCTCTTGTCAGGAGGATGGCGGCGACGAGATCAAGGAAGCTGCTGCCCCGAAAGAGTCCACAGAGGGTCAGTAAGATGGACTCGATCTCCCGACCTGATGCATTTGCTGATGTTGGGAGAGGGGTGACCAGGACCGCTGTGCTTGAATTCTGATAGCTTATCTTCTAGTATACCTTGTTGTTGTCTTCCGTCATCACACGCACCGGTGTATGCATGCGATGGAGCTGCTGCCATTGCTGCTGTTTTTAATTAAGCACTCTAGATGTCGTCATGCCGCGCGCTTTGTTGTTTCGGTTTTTTCAAGTCGATAAAATGATGGCTGGATGCTGGTTTTCGTGCTCCAAGCCAGCCGCCACCAAGGAAAAAAGACCTGCTCATCTTGTGTTGCAGCTGTTGTGTTTTAGAATGACCCCACGTACGGAGTATTTGACTTGACAGGCCTGCTGCCGAGTGGTATTCTGTTATGATGATGGCTTTTGCAAAGCTATTTGGCTTAAATGTCTCGGAATAATCTGAATTGGCTCCATTGGATTTTTTTAAGCATTATTTGGATACAGTTGTATCATGCATGGTTGAATACCGCAGTGCCCGTTGTGGGCGGGTTGAGCATCGGGTTAGGCCTTGTTTAGTTACCTAAAATTTTTGCAAAATTTTTTAGATTTTTTGTCATATCGAATCTTTAGACGTATGTATGGAGTATTAAATATAGATGAAAATAAAAACTAATTGTACAGTTTGGTCAGAAGACGAGAAGATTTTTTTGAGTCTAGTTAGTCTATAATTGAACAATATTTGTTAAATACAAATAAAAGTGTTACTATTCATATTTTGTAAAAAATTTTGGAAGTAAACAAGGCAGCTCATGCCTCTCATCGGGTCTCGGCTGCATTGGAATTGTGTGGTCGCTGCTGGGCTGTCAGCATTTTTTTTAGCAAAGGCGTCTGCTACGGCCACATGCACACACATCAGGCTTTTTAGGCCGTGCCCATTGGCATCTGATGCGCATCTAGGGGAGGGGACCAAGAATAATGAAGGTTCGATGCATATTGGGAATACTCTGCAGTTCCACTAGTGCAATATGCATGGCAATAATTCTGCCGCCGCTCTGCACTTCGGCCTTGTTTAGGCAGTTTGCAAAATTTTTTGTTTTTGGCTACTGTAGCATTTCGTTTTTATTTAACAAACATTGTCCAACCACGGAGTAACTAGGCTCAAAAGATTCATCTCACAAATTACAGGTAAACTGTGCAGTTAATTTTTATTTTTATCTATATTTAATACTCCATGCATGCGACCAAAGATTCGATGTGACGGGGAATCTTAAAAATTTTTGTGAACTAAACAAGGCCTTAGTTCACCCCGAAAACCAAAAAGTTTTCAAGATTCTCCGTCACATCGAATCTTGTGGCACATGCATAAAACATTAAATATAGACAAAAACAAAAACTAATTATATAGTTTAGCTGTAAATCACGAGACAAATCTTTTGATCCTAGTTAGTCCATGATTAGATAATATTTATCACAAACAAACGAAAGTGCTACAGTACCGAAAATTTTTCACTTTTCGGAACTAAACAAGGCCTTCGCTATTGACACGAAAGATGATGTAGGCCTTATTTAGTTTCCAAATATTTTCTAGATTTTTTGTCATATAGAATCTTTAGACGTATTTAAATATAAATAAAAAAAGTAAAGTTTATCCTTAAAAATTATAGATCGCGTTGAGGATTACAACTTTGATATAAAGTTTGTCTTCGAAAATGTTATGAATTATTTTTTGATATAGAATTTTTAGATCGCTTTGTTTTGACTAGATGACTCAAAACCAAGTTTGGAGATCGACATGACAACTAAATAAATTTGAAGACTTAATTAGGTGATTTTTAAGTTTAGGAACCAGAATAACACAGCAGAACAAGTTTAGGAACCGAGATAATACAGACAAACAAGTTCGATAATCTAAACGATCGATTTACGAGTTTAGGAACCGGATGACACGGCAGTACAAGTTCAAGGATAGTTAGTGGACTTTGCTTATAAAAAAATTATTAATTACACAATTTGATTTTAATTTGAAAGACGAATTTTTTAAATCTAATTAGTTTATGATTAGATAATAATTACTGAATACACGAAAGTGTTATAATAGCTAAACCTAAAAATTTTGGGGAAAAAAGACCGTAGATGCCTGGAGTCCTTGTTTACCGCCCTCGTCAGTACTAGCGTGTTGGGCGTTGTTAACTCGTTCCTTGTTTCCCTTTTTTTTTACGAGACGTCAAAGCCCGTAGATTCCAATGTCTCCAATCTTCATTTCGTCGTCTTTCGAGTCTAACACGATGACGTAGACATCATTTTTTTTTCAACAAATGCCCATTCAAAGCGAGGAGACCATCCATATCATGTAGAGTAAATAGGTCGTTTTAGTTTTGTGAAAGTCTCTTAACTTTGACTAAGTTTAAAAAATATTTCTTGAAATCTATACCATAAAATTCTTGATAGTATACTTGTTTAGAATTATAGCTGGCGGTGCACTTTATCTAGTACTCCCTCCATTCTAAATTGTAAGTCACTCCAAGAATCTTAGAGAGTCAAACTTTTCTAAGTTTGACCAAATTTATATGATAAAATAATAATTATTATGATACCAACTAAATATTATTAGATTCTTCATTAATTATATTTTCATAGTATACTCACTTTACGTTATAAATTTTAGTATTTCTCTTTATAATTTTAATCAAACGTGAAAATGCTTTAACTTTCCAAGATTCTTAGAATGACTTACAATTTGAGATGGAGGGAGTATTACAGTTGATGGTGCACTTGTTTAGTATTATAGATGTTAATGAGATATTTCATAAACTTAGTTGATTTTAAAATAAAAGAAATTTGACATGCAACCAATTAAAACAACAAACGCATTAACGCATGGAGTGATACTGACCGTGGGCCTGTGGAGTTGCCTACAAATCTTGGCAGGAATTAGCTTTTCAATCAAACATCACATAAAAAAAACTACATCCAGAACACCGCGATTTCCACAAAGACATGAATACGATAAACTGAAGCAGCGGCCAATTTCATACCTACAAACTGAAGTAGCGCTATATTTTATATATGATTTTCACACCTACAGTACAAAGCACTGCATCGATAGTCAAATTTGACTGAAACGTGAAGACAAAAATAAGAGTGCAAGAAATTGGAACTGGCGACTTTGGCATGTGAATTTACAATGCAGTGTTTCAATTTTTTTGGGTTTTCCGAGACATGAAAATATACATATACATATAGACCAGGTCTATCTAGACCGATGAAAGAAAACTTCTCCGATGACAACAAAATAGACTAAACTCTTCTAGACTAACTTTTTTTTAATCAATTTCCGCTAGTTTTTCTCATACCAATACACAACGCAGCAACAGGCTGGAAGTACATACCAATAATAGCATGTAGTAGGATGTAAAACAGATGAACCATGTCAACGAAAATATTCAGTCGTCGTCTTCGTCGGGCCTGCTTGCTAGGCAGAGCTCATGTAGTTCGTTCAGTATCCATTCCTCCCCAGTGTGGCCTCCGAGAACCAGGACCCTGGTGCCGCCAACCACGCAGGTGCTGTGCCCCCAGGCGAACTTGGGGGGCTGGCCAGGTACGTTCAGGATCCTCCATGTCGGCTTCTCCTCTGCGGGATCGATCAGGAACAGCTGCGCTGGGGAGTGGAGCCCCGCAATGGAGCCCCCAAATATGATGATCCGTCCACAGGGCAGGCTCACTGCAACGTGATCGAGCCTTGGTGGCGGGCCGACATTTGGGAATCCAGTCGTCGCCAACTGTCTCCACTGCGGACTATCTTCACTGACATCAATCGAGTAGGCGTCGCTGGAGCGCAGTCGGAGCGAGCCGCTCTTTGCCAGTCCACCAAACATGAACAGTTTAGTTGTACCATAGACAGACATGGTGTGGCCGAGGCGGGATGGAGGCGACCAGGATGTAGGAATCTCCCTCCATGCAGGCTTCTCCTTTGTGAGGTCAAGGAGGAAGGTGTCGCTGAGAAGAACACCAGACTCGGTGCACCCACCTGAGACGACAAGCTTCGAACCATCCAGGGTGCATGAGCTGTGCCAAGACCGTGGCAGTGGAGGAGCCTCGCTTGCAACCTCCCTCCACGTTGGCTGCTGAGCATCAAGGTCAAGGACAAAGACATCGTTGAGCAAACCTTGCTGTCCGCAGCCTCCAAATACTACCAGCCATGACCCGTTCAGCCATGATAGAGTGTGGCCCCACCGGCCAGGCGGGGAGGCAGAAACCTTGACGCGGCGCCATTCTGGCCTTGCAGCCTCCAAGTTAAGCACAAACGTGTCATCCATAGGCTGCATGTTGACACCTTCCCCTCCAAAAAGGACAAGACGGTTACCAACAGCACAGGCACTGAAATTGCATCGGGAAGGCTCAACGCGCCCTCCAACTGTGAACTTCCTCCATGAGGCTGCCTCAAGAGTTGTTAACTCTCTTGCAAGACGACCCCATCCTACCATCTTGGTGCTCATCTCAAGCCTGACAGTGACATCCCTTCCCCATGCATTCTGGCAGACCATCTTCCTCAGATGATTGTTTTTGGTTAGCTCATGCATTCTGGTACAGACTGATCCAATGGATGCAACATCTCTTGGTGACAGGCGAGATAGGATGTTGTGTGCAAGAACTTCATCTGACAATTGAAATATAGCACAGTGGTCAGAACTCTGGATTTTCGGAGCATGCTCATGAGAAGCTGAGTTCAGATCTTGAATGCTCAGCCTGTTGGACTGTTGCTTATACACCGGATATGATACGCTGCTGAGATCGATGTTTGCGTCAGAGAATAGCTGGATCCCAATAACATGTGTCACATAGCCATCATCCCCATGCATAGGAATGAGCCTTAATCTGTTGTAAAGTGGAGCACCGTCCTTCCGGAAATTCAGCAGCTCGCCTTGGAATTCAATCCCCTCATTGAGGCATCGCCGAATCTCTGAAACAACCATGGGATCAACAAGGGGATGTCGCCTTTGGGCACGTGGATCCCGAAATTGTAGGAATCGGCTGAAAGACAAGTTTGAGTGAACACAGTTCGTGAGATGCTTCAATATGCCCTCTGTCAAGTTTGTCAGTGTTAGCAATTTTAGAGTTGGTACAAGCAAGAAAGCATAGCAAGCAAGAAAACATAGCAAACAATAAAGCAAGAAGAAAATAACTACTTCTCACTCTATCCCAAATTATAAGACGTTTTGGCTTTTCTAGACCCACACTTTTGCTATGCACTTAGATATACACTGTGTCTAAACACATAGTAAAAGCAATGTATCTAAAAAGCCAAAACATCTTATAATTTGGAATGGAGGGAGTACAAGACGTTACAATATAGAATCATTTGGATCAACTAGCCTGACAAAAGATAAATGGCTTCTCTCTGCTTCCATGTGGATGTTCACTGTCTTACACCAACATTAACAGGAAACAAGTTCCAAAATTGTCTGTTATTCATGCTAAAAAAATTGGCTGTTACCATGTTGCTTTGGCACAACTTCTGAATTTCTACCAATTTCAGTACTGAACTTCTTAAGTAGATCTGATGCTAAATGCCTAGACAACTTCATACTGGATCCAATGATTTCTATTCAACATAATCATATGAAGTAAACTGGAATTCCCTATGATTTCCGATCTTTCACTAACATCCAATTTTAGATAACAGAATTTTACAACCAGGCTTCAAGTCAACCACCTGCTCAGGTGCTCGCCCAGTTTGTCATGGCCTACAAATCTTTTTTGTATACCCATAAAAGCTAGGTATTATTCTTGAATAATTCCTCTCTCTATGTGGCTATGTGCAAGTGGCCAACTTTAGAAGTGCAACCTAACTACCCAAGTATCAAACAAAATATCTTTAGAAGTGCAACCTAAGTATCAAGTAGAATATCTCATAGGTAACCATCAAAATGCTCTCCCCCCTCTCAACAAAATATCTCATAGGCAACCATCAAAATGCTCTCTCCCCCCTCTCAAGCAAAATATCTCATAGGTAACCATCAAAATGCTTCCCCAACCCACCGCCTCTTCTGCTCAAAAGAAAACCAAAATGGCTCAGGCAGTGGTACTACACGATCAAAACCTATATTATTTACAATCCTCATTCAATAAATTTACCTACAACATGAACAAACTCAAACTAAACCTTATATCAGGAGACCCTGTCTACACGTTTTTCTGCATAGCACCACAAAGACTTTTTATTAGCTTCACCAATCATATTGCTTGCGTGATTTACTCTTATACCAACATGGGCAGTGGTCCATTAAATTATTTCACTAATGTCACCATTGACCCATTTCAGAGGCAGATCGACACCTAACAATCACTCAAATTGATACCGGCTGTCTAAATCGCATAGCACAGGAGGCCATGATTCGATTAAAGCATTAAGCACCAGAAAATTCTTAGTTCACAAAACAATCAAAAGTCTTAACCACATTCTAGAATCCTACTAAGAAGCAGGCACCTGCTCTGCTCATTTCTGTCTTTTGCCGCAAGCATCGTGAACACGCACACCATTTGGTCTGGAGAGCGAATGTGTGACGAGCTGTAGCTTTACTACGCGGATCCTGAAATCTGGAGAGGACCGCACGAACGCCGTGACACGGTTCGAAATGAGAAACAAAATCCTAATAATAATCCTGTCGCAACGGGCTGCGACTCTGTGGTTCCAGCTGCCCTGCCCTCGCGCGGGAGGCGCCAAGCAAGCAAGCGGCATTCCCTAGCATCCCGAATTTGCCAATCACCAAGTAGAGGAAAACAGAAGTACAGAAAACAGGGAGCAGAGGCACTGACCAGTTGCGGCCGAGCACCTCGTGCGCGCGGTACCCCGTGGCGGCCTCGAAGGCGGCGTTGACGTAGATGACGGGGAAGTCGACCTCCGACGCGTCCGCCACGACGATCGCCGCCGCCCTGGGCTCCCCGAGCCCCGCCGCCGCTGCCGCCGCCGGCGCCCCCCACTGCGGCCACCCCGCCTCCGCGTCCACCTCCATCCCCTCCTCCTCCTCGTCCTCCTCCCCCTCCACCACCTCCACCTCGTCCTCCTCCCACAGCCTCATCCGCTTCACCGCCACGGCGCCGTCAAACATGCGAGTCCGGCCGGTCGGTCGCCGCCCACACCACGCCACACCACACCCCCTTTCTCTCTCTCTCCTCGGCGTGCTGCGCCCGTGGTTTGGTTTGGTTTGGTGCGGTAGGAAAAAAAAATGGAGATTCTGCCAGGGCGGGGGAGATATTTCTGCGCCTCGATTTTATAGGCGCGGGACGAGCCGCAGAAAAGGGGCGTGGTTGCGGGTTATTTACGGGATCTGCCACGCGGGGCTGGCGGAAAATATCTACCGCAGAGGCGGTACCAGGTGGGGCGGTGGGCCCGCGGGAGGGCGCCAGGTGGGGCCGGTGGACCAGGGACTGGATCCCCCCCAATCCAACGGTGCACCGTGGGTTTCCTTCGCTTGGCAGGGAAGAAGCTGCGGAGTGAGGACCACAGAGTGCAACGGCCGGTGGCAGCACGTCCAGCAGTACTCCTTTTGAAAAATGGAATATAGGATATTGCTTTTTTTTATAATACTTGTACTTTTTTTATAACTCTAAAGAAAGTCATTTAGTACAATAATATGGTCTACAAAGCTTAGTTTTTAACTTCTTGTTTTTATAAGTATTTAACAAAATGTGGCATATGTATATATATATTTTTATAAAAATATTTTTTAAGACAAATTTATTTGATGGTTTTCACATTTCCAAACTCAACAACTTAAAAGTTATTTATGATTTATATTTTGAATGTTTAACTTAAACTTTGTCTAAAACAACTTTTTTTTATATAGATATGGAGGGAGTATATAAAAAAGTATTGCTTTTTTTTGTCCTAATAAGAGATAAGAAATTGCTTTTCTTTAACTTTTCTGCCTAATAGCTTTGCATTCTTTTTTTCATGGACACTGTCGCGTGCAGAAATTGCTCTTCCGTTTTCCTTCTAAATGTATATAAAGGGGATGTGTAAAAATCACCTGTTCTTTGCTGTCCATGACACGTATACAAATATTAAGATTTAAATATTATTATAGTCTTTGATCAATAGTTTTATTCAATAAATTTTTAACTATTTAATACAAACTTTTTGGTTACATTTTTAACTAAAAGTACTATCTAATAATCATGATTTTGTACACAATGCAAAATAAATTAATAATTACTTACAATATGATTTTGGAGACCATGCATGTCATGTGTGTTATACAGTACTTAGGCCTTGTTTAGTTGACCCCAAAAACTAAAAGTTTTTTAAGATTCTACGTCACATCGAATCTTTCGGCGCATGCATGAAGCATTAAATATAGACGAAAATAAAAACTAATTGCACAGTTTACCTGTAAATCGCGAGACGAATCTTTTGATCCTAGTTATTTTTTAATCGGACAATATTTACTACAAACAAACGAAAATGCTACAGTAGTTAAATCCAATTTTTTTCGCATCTAAACAAATATGCATGTTCCTACTAGAACGTAACTGCATGGTGATAAATAGTACGGTAAGATATCAAGGCTTTCTCACTGTGGGTTCTCAAAAGGAGGTGCAAAGATGGCGTGCCAAACATCCCATCTAAAAAAGCACCCAACAACCAACCAGCATACAATGAAAAATATCATGTGAATATCAACGTCAGCTAAAGAAAATATCTTTCCCAATCAGAATTAGTTTCTCGCATCTTACTCAAAAGTCGTTGTTGTGGCGGTACGTACTTAAGTTTTGTGTCTAGACATTCTTGTGTTTTTGTTACACGTGTCTTTTTGTTCTGAACCACTGCATAAACAAAAACACTCACATACATATAAGCATAATACTCATAAAAACATCCATACACACATTCTATCGAGTATATAGGTATGAAGCCGATAGATCTTAAAATTAATGAAATAACCATAGACACGTCACTACTAAGTAATGAACATGTCGTCTATCACTTATAGAATAGCGTTAAGAAGGTTTCATCATAAGGGACTTATTAGCCGGTTGAGCTATGATTATCACCCAGGATTACTTTTAACCAAAGACATGTAGTTGTCAAGTATTATTTAATACTTGTCATTAACTTTACCCAATGTTTAGTGTACTTTTTGTATTTTAGGTGTAAGGATGTCAGACGACCTTTATGCAAAAAATTCATCAAGTAGCTCTCAAGTTTTTTTAATTACTTTTTATCAATTATGTAGCACAGATATATATACTGCATGATGCTTACAATGCCAAAGTTATACACTCGTCATGCTAGTCCCTCATGTTCAAGCATACCTGCAAGTTCTTGCGGGAATTGCAGAGGTGTTCTAGAATGAAATTAGATTACATATAGTTACTTATATAAAGAGATAAACTATTATAAAATAATAACATTAGTGGATGGTGTAAACACATGTTAGTGAATGATGACACGATGTCATAAATCTTTTTAATTTTCACTATAATTGGTTCTCCTAGAAAAGTTCGAATGACTTATAATTTGAGATGGAGGAAGTAACAATGAACACTGTATATAAAATGGCTCGAAGACAACAGTTGCCTAGTTGGTTGTATCTTACTGATAATGGACTTCTTTTGCAATTGTCGAGGCGAGGCAAGGCGTGGCGTAAGCATGAACATGATGGGCCTGTTGGATTGGGCCAGAAAAGGCTGCTTCGGCCAAGCATATATTCATCCCAAGCGTCCAATTTTAGACGTTGAGGCCATAACACTACTACAGAAAATTTTTAGGAGACATTTTGGTTTGGGTCACAGAGGCGGGCGGGCTAGCGGCCCGCCTCGTTAATCTGGGCTGGACTGCCACCCTGGCAACCGCCACAAATAATCCGTTAACCATGGTGGTCACTGTAACAAAACCGCCACGGTTAATCTCCTATTAACCGTGGTGGTTGACCTAAGTAAACCGCCACGTTTAATACATTAACCGTGGCGGTTGTATTACAGTGACCGTCACGATTAATCATTTACGATCCTGTAAGTTACTCTTTTTTGTCCTATAAGTTATTACAGCCTTGTATTGTTGTAGGTATGCAAATTCATTACGATCAAGCTACAAAGCCATGATGACAACTTGTGTTTGCAGGATGCAATCATTTGTGTGTAAGGAACTAGATAAAGATATTATCTACCTATCTCCTATGCATATTTCCCAAAGGGCCATCATTGGCTTTGATATACCAGACACGGATCTTAGGCTAGTGAAGTTGAAGGGGATGCAGCGAGTGCTAGCTCGGAACTTGATGCAAGGAGAGATCAAGTTTAGAAAGGGACAATACGTCTTAGAAGCCATGAAGAAGATCATAGGCTTGCATGGGCTTGGCCCAGCTGAATCTTTTATCATATCCCTATCACACAATTATATATATACACTGATGAGTTGGCATGCTGTGGAGGTGTCGTCCTCCGTGCATCATATATACAGTCTTTTGGCCCCATTAGTAGTTTTGATTCTCGCATATGTTTTATTGAACCACCACATATACTCCTAGATGATGAGCCAGGTCTTTGCAAATATATACTTCCGTGTCATCAAATAGTGCAGATAATATTATGGTTCGAATGAATGAGAATGAGTGGCATCAGGAAAGTAGAGGAGATGAGACAAGGGTTCACCTTGTGAGGTTATTTATCTTGGGTACGACAGACCCAACAAGATGTACTTGAGGGTTGGAGATAGATCGTAGATGAGCACATGCTTGATATCTTAGTTGAGCGATAGGATGAGCATCAATTACACCTGCTGGAGCACCATGCTTCTGGAAGCTCGGGTTTGTGATATTGTGGGAAATGGGTGCATCCTTGCCGCCCACTAGTTTGGGTAAGTCAAAACGATACTGACAATAGCTACTAGGTTTGCCACTTTTCATATTTGAAGATTTGAGATCAATATTGTTTCTGTGGTACAACTTGGGCGTCATGGGCCACTGGATTGTATTTATGATCTATCCTCATGACGCTCATAGTTTCACAACATGGTATACGAGAAGTCTAGTGGCCCATGTATACTATGTTGTGAAAATATAATCCAGTGGCCCATAGTTTCATCTTAGAGCAATCCACTATATGTTCAGTGTGGTGTTTATCATATTCACTGTAAGCACACATACCATGTTGTGAAAAAAAAACTCTTGCTATTTTTCTTGAATAAAATCATGCTTAAATTTACCTAAATATCTAACCGCCCTAGTTCACACATGCTTTATTCATACCAGGTCAATTCACTCCGCATATCACACACATGCTCCCGATCTCTTATCACAGTCACAACGCAACTGCTAGTTTCTTACAAATATTATAAGATATACTAATATTGGGCAGCATAATTAATCAGTGAAAAATAGATGCACGCAAAAAGGTACAGTACCGTTCAAAATCTATAATTTCTGCCAAGTATAGTAGTAGAATATTATCTACCATTTCTTTATCTCTGGAAAAGAAGCAGGGCCCAAAGAGAAGGGAAGAGAAGAGAAGAGAAGAGGAGATACCCCACCAACGCTTCCGCTAGATATGCTCGGCAAAGGGCCGGCGGCGAGCGGCCAGGAGTCCAGAACCTTCCGTCCACTGGCGCCAAAATATCCCCGCGTGGCCTCGCCGTAAATGGCCGGCGCCACCGGAGGGCAGAACCGTCACTGCCGCAAACCTGTATTGTAACTGTAAGATAATATCTCGTGTCGCTAGCCCAGTCCGCTCGTCCGGCCCGGCCTGAAATGGGGAAAAATATCTCCGCGGGGCCACTTGCGCCGGCGCCCGCTTTCCGTTTCGCCGGCTCGCCGTCGCTGTCGACGTCGCGGCGGAGCCAGCGCGAGCTCCCGGTTTGCGTCGCCGCCGATCCTAAAGGCGTTCTGGACATGAGCGGAATTCAGGAACCGTCACGTGTATGCTTTTGATTTGTCACTGGCCATTGTCTACGGGACCTGGGCAAAAAACGAGGGCGAGATCCCTTTCTGGTTACTCCTGTAGGCCGAGCAAATCATTTTGTTCAAGGGAAAGGGAACTTTATTTAGGACTGATTACTTGCATTGGGTACTCCGTATCAGATATTTCTTACTCGTGCGTTGTGATTGATTCTAAATTTTGATATCGTTAGATACGTGTCAAATAATTTGTACGAGTCTACCTTGATGTTGTTTGTGATCTTATATATTCATCTTGGTAAACCTAGTCGACGTTTCCGCGCATTGTGAGGGTAAATTTCTAAAATTGGTATAAAAAAAAGCTATGGTAGCATCAAATCTAGATTCTACGTGGAAGGTTCGAGGACTATGCATAACGTCATACAAAGCACGGGTGACACGGAACAAATATGTCATAAAATAAAGCAATGACTATTGGGGGAACTCCCTATAGCGACACCCTCTCCCCCATTCCTGCCTCTAGACCAGAATCTTCGCTAGGACTTGACGACATCAAGCCCCTACTGTAGAGTCTTGTTGGTGGAGGTTGTGCCGCTAAGGGTCCTTCGTCCTTAGGGGCATTTTTTATCGTCCCTCACCCTGGCCTTAGTAGCGAGGCCCATCGAGCGCTCCCACCAATGAAGTTTCCCATTGGAGCTGGCCCCATGAACACCCTCACCGACTTCACTTTAACTTTCACTAAGATGATGATGCAAAACTTTGTTTTGCAGGGCCAGGGCGGGGCCTCTCGTCGCGGATTCGGGGGCAGAATGATCGAGATCCCCGCACAATGACATAAAGTGAAGCATAATTATGGTTGAGGCACAAGGGCAACAAGAGCCTTAGTAGTGGCTAGAGTTTCTAGCGATATCATCATCAAGAACCAAATGTTGCGCTTGGCGATGAGCAAGACGAGGTACTACCGACAACATCGACGCAATAGTCATCGAGGAGTCAATGGTCATATTTAATAGAACGCTGCACAAATGAAACAATGACATCATTTGATCAAATGATGTTATTAGACAATATGTAATAATAACTAGCAAGATCTCAATTCAAAGTTTATAACATCAAACAATGCATGAAGTAAGAGTTCTCAACCAACAAACTTTTTTAAATTCTAAATTACTCTAGGTTTTAGTCTAGAAAGAAAAAATATTAGATATCCTATTCTAAACATCCAATAACCAACATAGAATTTGTAGATAATCCATATCAGTTGGATTTTATCAATTACATATGCTACCACACGTACGCACACAATATATGGAGCCAAATAACACACGGTGGCAAATGTATGAGCAGACTTTACAAAAGGCAGGTGAGAGAGCAACAAGAAAGAAAGAAAATATTTTATCTCTCTAGAATATAATTGTAATATGATATTTCTCTTCGAATTCTAAACTAAATATGTTATTCCCTAAACTACAAAACCGTTCAAATTACCTTTTTGGAGTGTTTTAAGGTGGTTTTATTTTTTCTTTAGATGAAAATATTCTGGTAAAGACTTGATGAGGTTTTTAAACCAGAGAAAATTTCTCTAGGCTTTAGAAAATTGGAGAGCAAAAGTCGAGTGATAGACTGGAACATGGAAAATCTAACTATAATATTTAAACCTTGTAAGAAATATCTTTAGAAGCTTCCAAAGAAAAGATTTAGTTCTAGAAAAATGAAAGAAATATCCAAAAATATTATAATGGATTTCTAAACATAGTTCGATTTTTTAAAGAAATTTCTAGATATTTGTGCTATTTTCCTAGTGCCAAACCTATTTTTGGAAGCTTTTCTAGAGATATTTCATGGATTATAGATATTTTTTTTTCACAAAAATTTTATAAACTTCAAGTAATTTTAATGTTTAAAATATTATAAATTATTTATTAGATTTTTTAACTAAAAAAGACAAAACTGCCTTTAAACCACTTCAAGAGGTAATTTAAACTGTTTCTGAGAGCTCAGGATTTGAGATGTCTGATGTTAAAGAAAACTCATAAGAAAAGCCTGGTAACTCCTGGACTGCAGCTGTAGAAAAGCCTGCTAGCAGCCCACTAGCCCAGCAGCAAACGGCCTACAAAACACCTTATCAGAGAGCAGACCCATTATCGCTGTTTGAGCAGGAAGTGACAAATTTTACCCAAAAAAATCTAAGTTGTTCGATCAGCGTTCAATTTTCTACTTGAAAATGTGACTGATTGGTAAGCTAAAAATCAGTCCTCTAATAAGGAGACAGATCTCCTTAAAATCCTTAATTTCATGCCATTTCTCCCCTCTCTCCAAAGTACAGAAGATCTAGGCTTATTTAGTTCCTAAAAAGTTTTGCAAAAAATTTTAGATTCCCCCGAATCTTATAGCACATGCATGAAGTATTAAATATAGATAAAAATAAAAACTAATTACACAGTTTACCTGTAATTTATGATACGGATCTTTTGAGCCTAATTAGTCCGTGATTGAATAATATTTATCAAATAAAAACGAAAGTGTTACAGTATCCGAAATTTCAAAATTTTGCCAACTGAACAAGGCTACCTCCTTTTTATTTATATTAATTAGAAAAAACGATTACAACACCCTTCTGTGCCAAATTTGATTTATCTTAAACCGAAAAGATATTGAATTTATTGTGTCAAGTTAACAGGACAAATTCATGCGGTTTGATTTCTATCTTATTTTTCAAAGTCTTTTATTTATGCATTCATTGTATTTTCTGTATATATATAATACCAGAAAAACAGGTAAGAAAGCCGAAGGAAAAAAAAATCATACTCATACTACTCCTATGGACTTCTACATTGCACCGTGCTGAGCTGCAGCTACCTGTCCGTCGTGCACGTCGACACGACCCGCGTTCCCTTGCTCCGCCGCCGTGCCTTCCTCCTCGGCCCTGACCACCTTCTCCATGGTCATGGCGCCGACGTCGGACGCGGCCCTGGCGACGGCGCCGACGGCGGCCGACACCCACGCGGCGCCGCGCGACGCGTAGGGGCTGCCGGCCACGACCTCCCCGGCCGCGGAGAAGGCGCCCCAGGCGCGCTCCGTGACCTGGAACCGCTCGTCGACGCCGCGCGCCGCGCCGCGGGCCGCCGCCGTGCCGAGGCTGAACTTGTCGCTGAGCCCCAGGCGGCGGTCCAGCGACGCGACGCGCGCCGTCGCCGTGGACAGCAGCTGCTGGTGCCGCCCGTCGAACGACTGCGCGCGCCGCAGCGCGTCCTTGCTCAGCACGAAGCCCTTGGCCAGCATGGTGCTCACCACCTCCTCCGCCTTCTTCACGGCCTCCCCGGTCGGCGTGCCCGGCGCCGGCGACCTTTCTTCTGGATGCGAGTGGGAGTAGGCTTCCGGTGGCAGTTCGTAGTCTTCCACTGGCGCGATGTTCACAGGAACATCGCCACACATGCTTGATCCCTGCAACCAGGCATAAGAATTTTTTTTCAAGATTGTTCAGAGATGATATTTACTGGAATCAAGAGGAGATCGAAACGATTTACTGAAAGTTTAAAACGTTTAATTAAAATAAAATGTTGAGAGATAGATGCTAAAGGTGTGCACGCATACAGAGAGGAGTAGAGCTGTGTCAGCTCCATGGAACTCCTTGAAGGTGACATAAGCGACCTGAGACGTCTCCGAGTCCCTGCCATGATTTAGAGCGAATTTCATCAAAAAATGATTTAGAGCAAAACAAGCACATGGGAGTTGGGAAAAATTGTGCGTGGTTTAGGACTTGGGACTTGGGAGTTGGCAAGGGAATCGATCACACCTTCGCATCTCGACATACTCGATCTCGCCAGAGAAGGAGAAGAACTCCTTCATGTTCTCCGCGGTCGCTGAGAGAGGTACGTTGGTCACCTTGATAGTTCTGACCTGAAGCAGGGAGAACATCATATATATCATATTAATCAATGACTGAGCTTCCACTAGAGTCATTAGTTATTTAACTGGTACTTGTGCAGACGTAACGCATGTTATGTTGAAACAACACTGAGTATGTTGTTGAACAGTGTTCACTGATTTCAACTTTTTGCCAAACAAAACATTGGTAGTTGTCATGTGTATATTTTTCAGTAAGTAGACGCAAAAAGCACTCAATTTTTTCCTCTTTGTAAAACATGAATGGCATGCATGGGCAGAGTAGGATAATATGGTGGTGTGGCAATCTGGTGTACTAGTTATTATATTGGTGCAGAGAGATGAATCGTCCGACTCACGTCCGACACGTCGATCGTCCAATTGGGGGAAGTGCAGGGCTGTGGTGATGCTGATGATGATGGTGATGATGTGCAAAGTTCAGCTGGAGCGACTCCTATCCTCAAATAGCCAGGGTCCAGCCGGACCTGCATTAGCAGACATGCATGAGGATCATCAGCTAATCAGGGCTTATGCATGTTTTACCATCTTCCTGATGAAGAAACTGAAGCAAGGCACCTAGCAAGCATCCTGGGACTAAACCAACAAGTTCAGTTCCATTAATTGACTACTATTTTGTTTTTGTCTACTTATTAACGGTTTCTTCTTTGTGCATTGAGCAGACTGCAGACCAGTGCAAAGTTGGAAAATACACAGTGATAAAGAATAGCTGAATAGGCGTCGTCAGTCAGGTTCGGCACTGTAAGAAAATCTCATGGATCCGATTGTCGTCCTAGCTAAAAACACACCCGCTGTTACTAATGTATGTGTATGATGACGGGGGCTTCGTTTCCTAGTAGAATCGAGATTTGACTGCATGCATTAGTGTCTGCTTTCCGATTCTGAATAAATCTCATGTATGTATGATTTCAGTGCATTAATTTATTCCATATTTCCATTACATCTCGTTTATTCAGGAAGGGAGAAAATCTGTTCCATGATGGAATGGATGACCAAGGTAACAATGACCAACATCGACAAAATGTGCAGATCATATCAATCGGAAACGAACTGAGTAAAAAAAAAACAGGTTGTAGATAAAACAACTGAATATGTCACACGCAGCAGTATCCAAACACCATCACTCACCGCCATGAACGCACCCGAGACAATGGAGCCGGGCTAAGCCACGGTGATGAACCGGATCAATCTGCGGCGATACGGCAGGGCAGACGAGTGCCGCGCTCACCGGCGTGTTGGTGTGGGAGGGAGAGAGAAATAGCGAATTGGGACAGTGTGTGGAGCAGCGGCAACTTCGGTCCAGTCGAGAACCGCTTCTAACGGGCAAAGCACTGATGAGCACTTGTAACAGCTCATTTCATGTCCGACCACACACATGTAGTATATATGGGACTTTGCCCTTATGATCATTATATATCGCCGGCTCGGCACAACTGTTTTCTGGCTAGGGCCTTTAGACCTCTTTAGCAGATCGAAACGGAGGCCTGCCATGGCCCATACATACAGAAATAAGCAAATAAAAATCTTTACACCGATTATTGTGTAATTCGCTAGTACAAGACGGAGCAGTTGTCCCGTTGGCAACCTTCTTCAATTCCGGGTTTAAAAGCCCACCATTTAATTTTGATTTATAGAACCAGGACTAAAGATGAACCTTTAGTCCCGGTTCTTGATACAAATCCGGAGGGGCTACGTCCGAAGCGGTCGTAGGCCGCCACGAGTCCTGGTTGGTATTACAAACCAGGATTAAAGGTATCTCTTGTTTTTTTCTTTTTTGGTTTTACTTTTATTTCATTATTCATTTTTGGTATTAAAATAGGTTTTCGAATAAGCATTCTACGACCCTAATCTAAATGTATACGCACGTATATTATGATAATACATTTTAAGTATTATACAATTAAAGTATGAAACTATATATATATATATATATATATATATATATATATATATATATATATATATATAAAATATATA